>Ga0207990_1000283_pt1 | contig 30327 bp, 21 predicted proteins | sample ETNtaG_8_FD_185780 | JGI IMG/M metagenome (GOLD analysis project Ga0207990, IMG submission 185780) | Marine microbial and viral communities from oxygen minimum zone, Eastern Pacific Ocean - ETNP201406SV75 (SPAdes) (version 2) | ecosystem: Environmental > Aquatic > Marine > Oceanic ...
TTAAGAAAACGATTCTCATCAATAATAGGCATTAATGAAGTTTTTAGCCTAACTGTATCAAGAATTTTATAAGTGTCTTGGTCTGAAATATGGGTATTTATATCCCATAATGAAAATTCACATTGACGCAACATTTGCAAGCCAGATTGGAAATTCTTAGAAGCAATCACTTTGTTAAACAGATCATCAGGTAACTTTTTTCCAGTTTCCCAATGGCCTGATATCAAATCAATAACACCTCGTTCATAGCAAAAGTTTTCCATATATTGACTAGGAAGCTCAACACCGTCCCAAGGAACACCACTAATTCCTGCGGCGCAAGGGAAAGTAACTTTAGTTAGTAAATGATGAAGTGCATGACCAAATTCATGAAAAAGTGTAACTATCTCATCAAAATCAAATAGTGCAGGCTTTCCGCCTTTAGGAGAATTTAGATTGCAAACTACAAAAGCAACAGGTAAAGAATCATTGTAAATCCCCTGAAAATCTGACATCCAAGCGCCACCACGTTTATTTTCTCTTGCATAAACATCAAGATATATACGCCCTATTGAACCCCTCTTGTCTTTAATTTCTATGACTCTAACGTCATTGTGATAACACTCTTGCTCAATCTCTGTAAGGGTGACACTGTAAAGTCGCTGAATAGTTGAAAATAAACCACTCAGGACGCAATTTTCAGGAAAAAAAGGCTTTAAATCAGATTTTTTAAAATCAAACATTTTTTGTTTCAATTTTTCTGAGTAAAACATTAAGTCCCATGGCATTAAGGTATGACCCGCAAAAACCTCTAAATCTATTAATTCTTTTTTAGCTTGTGACAGTGAAAGGTCAACTAGATTCTCTAGAAATCTAATTACCTCTTCAGGAGATTCCACCATTTTTGATTGAACTGAATACTCTGCATAGTTTGACAAACCCAAGAGTTTTGATAACTCTAATCTCAACTCTAAAATTTCATTCATAATGTTACGGTTATCAAACTCCTTTGGAGTAATGCCAATATCAGATGCTCTAGAAATATATGCTCGATAAACCTCTTCCCTTAGCTCCCTGTTTTCTGCATAGGTCATGAGATCAATATAAACTGGTATTTGCAGATTAATAACATACTCATCACCGACTTTTACCTTTGATATCTCAGCCTCCCCATAACCCTTAAGGTCATCAATAGAGACTGTTTTTTTCCAGGAATTTGTTGCCTGAAGAACGTTTTTTGAAAACTGATTACTTAAAACACTGAGCTGCTCTTGGATTGCTTTAAATCGATCTGAGTGCTCTCCCTCAAGCCCAACACCAGAAAGCTCAAAACCTTTAAGAGAATCTTTCACAATATGTTTTTGTTGCTTATTAAGATTTGATTTTTTTAACCTTTTAAAGGCCTCATATAAAGATTTATTAGCGCCTATCTCACTGTAATAATTAGAAATTATTGGTAATGTTTTTTCATATTCTTTATTGAATGACTCAGAAAACATAACCGCATTGAGATGAGAATTTACACTCATTTCTCTTCCTATAACGTGCTCAGATTCATCTAGCAAAGCAACTATACTATCCCAATCATTTCCATTACTTGCAATTAGTGATTTTTTTAGGCCACTCTCTGTCAACTTAGTAATATTATTTACAATATTTATTGGATTAAAATTTGGCGTTTGGTTACTTTTCATAAAATCAATACTTTAAATTCAAATAAATTAATAATCTTGGCGCCCATTAATAATCACCTCATAGCCATCTTCTTCAGGCTCATCATCAATCATCTCAGGTGGAAATCCATTTCCCAAAACTTCAACATCTGCCCTCTCTTCAAGCCTTTTAATGATATTCGGTGAAAGTTCGCGTGGTCCATATCGCTTTTCACCATCTTTAAAGATATCAACTATAAGTGGTGCAATTTCAAGCTCTAAACCTTTTCGCTCTGCTAACTGATTAAAAATTCCAACATCTTTAGAGACTAGATCCATTGTAAAGCTTATATCCCTACTACCATTTAGAATAACCTGAGACTCAGTTTCATGAACAAACGAGTTACCAGAGGATGCTTTAATTGCTTCATAGGTAACATTCATATCCATACCAAGAGCTTTCATTGTTGTTAGTGCTTCAGCAATTGAAGTTAAATTAACTGTTGCTAAATAATTCGTCATTACTTTAAGCGTAGAAGCTGTCCCTAAATCACCAGTATGTAATACACGGCGACCCATAGTTGTTAATATTGGTAAAGCAAGCTCAAATGCCTCTCGATTACAACCTGCAAAAATTGAAATATTGCCAGTATTAGCTCTATGACACCCTCCTGAAACAGGACAATCAATTGGCAAAGCACCTACCTTATCTACTAAAGCACCAATACGACGAATTTCAGCTTCATCAGTTGTACTCATTTCTAGCCATATTTTTCCTTTACTAAGTCCAGCTAAGATCCCGTCCTTAGATTCCATTACTTCTGAACATGCCTTAGGTGATGGCAAACAAGTAATAATCACATCGCAATGCTCTGCCATTTCTTTTGGTGAGTTACCACTCTTAGCACCTCGCTCTACAAATTCATCAACAAACTCTTTATTTAGGTCTCTCACTGTAAGATCAAATCCATTTCTTAATAAGCTACCAGCAAGCTTGCCACCTGCATTTCCTAAACCAATAAAACCTACTTTCATTGATATCTCCTAATAACTATACAAATTTAATCATCTTCAACATAATAAGGATTTGAATCCATAGAAAGATGAAGTTTTTTTCCCTTATAGGGTGAATTTGACCTTATAACTTCAAGATTAAGTTCAACGCCTAAACCAGGCTTATCTGAAGGAATAATGTTTCCATTAATCCAATTTAATGGTTCAATTAAAACCTCCTCATGAAACCCTTCCCAAGTCTTGATACTTTCCATAATTAAGAAATTAGGTGTTGCAGTTGCAAGCTGAATACTTGCTGCAGCACCTACTGGACCGTTATATAAATGGGGAGCAATCTGGGTATAGAAGACTTCAGCAAGGCTAGCAATTTTTTTTGCTTCTAAAATTCCACCAACTCGTCCTAAATTCATTTGAATAATAGAAGCAGAGCTATTTTTCAAAATATCATAAAATTCATACTTTGAAGTTAATCGTTCACCAGTTGCTACAGGAATACTAGTGTTTTTTGCAACTTCTGCCATTGCACCAGACTGACCTGGAGGTACAGGCTCTTCAAACCACAAAGGGTCAAACTTTTCTAAACGTTTTGCGAGTCGAATTGCAGATGCTGGCGTTAATTGACCATGGGTACCTATTAAAATATCACATCTATCGCCTACGGCCTCTCTAACTTCTCTACAGTAATTTTCGCAATGATTTAAACGACTCAATGATATTTGATGTCCAGAATAGATAGAGTAAGGCCCAGCAGGATCAAACTTTAGTGCAGTGAAGCCTTGCTCCATAAACTTAATAGCAGACTTTGCGCCAAGCTTTGGATCTTCATAATTAAGAACGCCATTTTTATCTTCTGGATATAAATAAGTATACGAACGTAGTTTGTCATGCACTTTACCGCCTATAAGCTCATAAATTGGCTTATTTGCAGCTTTTCCGATAACATCCCAACATGCGATCTCTAAGCCACTTAATACACCCATCATCGTCAAATCTGGCCTCTGGGTAAAGCCACTTGAAAAGCATTCTCTATAAAAGCGCTCTATATGGTGAGGGTCATGTCCTTTTAAATAGCGTTCAAACACATCTTCTATTGCCTTAACAACAACCTCTGGATGAAAAGAAGCTGAATAGACTTCGCCAATACCTGTGATTCCGCATCTAGTTTCGATAGACAGAAAAATCCAATACATTCCACCGATATGTGGTTTAGGAGTAGCAACTATATAGGTATTTAATTTAACTACTTCCATGACAGTAAAATAAAATTTAATGATGTTGGTGTCATTTATATACTTATATAGTCTAGGATGCAAATAATCATTTTATTGATTAATTAAGAATTCTGGATAGATCTTTTAGGTCTATCTTTACGCTGAGAATTTTGCCAATTTGGGTCAATCCATACATCGGCATTACTAGCCTGAAGAGGTTTATTTCCTAATATAGAATCAGCCATTTTTTCAGCCAACATTATAGTAGGAGCGTTAAGGTTTCCGTTAGGTATGCTTGGAAATACAGATGAATCAATTACCCTTAATTTTTCAATACCATTTACTTGACCTTTATTATTTACAACAGTCAAAGGATCATCTATATCACCCATTTTGCAAGAACATGATGCGTGATAGGCGCTTTCAACATTAGCTCTAACCCATTCATCTATCTCATCATCACTACTAACCTCTATACCCGGGCTGGCTTCACCTGCATTATATTCATCAAAAGATGGTTGGCTTAATATCTCTCTTGTTAGCCTAATACAATCGCGCCAGTCTTGTCTATCTTGCTCACTCTCTAAATAATTAAACAAGATTGTTGGCTTGGCTTGTGGATCTGAACTGTTTATTTTAATACTGCCACGACTAGTTGTTTTATTCACCCCAGCATGGACTTGATAACCATGACCATTCATTGCTGCATTGCCGTCGTAACGCATTGCTGCTGGGAGGAAATGGTACTGAATATTAGGCCATTCAATGCCCGCTCGTGAGCGAATAAAGCCACAAGACTCAAAGTGGTTAGTGGAGCCTAATCCACTATTAAATAGTATCCAGCGGACACCAATAAGACCCTTACTAAATAAATTTAACTTACTATTAAGTGTGATTGGTTTTTTGCAACGATATTGAAAATAAACTTCAAGATGATCTTGAAGATTTTCTCCAACACCTAGTAATTCATGATGTAATTCAACGCCAGCTTTCTCTAGAACGTCTCTTGGACCTATTCCTGATAATTGAAGGAGCTGAGGCGAGCCAATAGAGCCAGCACAAAGTATTACCTCTTTACTGGCATTAACTGTTTCATTTTTTCCTTTTAGTTTGTATTCAACTCCTGTTGCAATTTTATTTTTGAGCAATACTCGCTGCACAAATACTCCAGTTAATATTGTAAGGTTTGGTCTATTTTTTGCTGGTTTAATATAGGCATTTGAGGTAGAAGAACGTATACCTTTACCGACAGTCATATGCATAGGCCCAAAACCCTCTTGTTGTTCAGCGTTATAGTCACTAGTTTTTGGATATCCTGCTTCTTGACCAGCGTCAATAAATGCTTCATAAAGAGGGTTTAACTTCATATTATTTCCATTCGAGGTAGCAATAGGACCGTCACCTCCTCGATAATCATCTTCTCCCTTATGCCAAGTCTCAGAACGCTTAAAGTAAGGCAGGCAGTCTCTATACGACCACCCCTTTGCTCCTTGCTCTTCCCACTGATCAAAATCTCGGGCATGTCCCCGAACATAAACCATTCCATTAATTGAAGAGGAGCCACCCATTACTTTTCCTCTCGGGCAATGCATCTTTCGGTTATCAAGGAAAGGTTCTGGCTCAGTATGAAATTGCCACGCATACTTTTCAGTATTCATTGGATAAGATAAAGCAGTAGGCATCTGAATCATTATATTTTTATCACTACCACCTGTTTCTAATAGTAATACCTCATTGATTCCAGACTCTGTCAAGCGATTAGCTAAAACGCATCCTGCAGACCCTGCACCAACAATAATATAATCAAATTGTTTACTCATATTAATAAGGACTTTCAATATTATCTAATCGAACAAAAACACTTTTAATTTGAGTATAGCTTTTTAAAGTCTCAGGGCCATTTTCCCGCCCTATTCCTGACTCTTTATAACCCCCAACAGGCATTTCAGCGGGGGAGTCTCCCCAACTATTAATCCAACAAATTCCAGCCTCTAATTGGTTAATAACTCGATGAGCACGATTAATATCTTTTGTGAATATTCCTGCAGCTAATCCAAACTTAGTATTATTTGCTCTTTTGATCACTTCAGCCTCATTATCAAATCTCAAAACTGACATTACCGGACCAAAAATTTCATCAATAACATACTCTGAGTCATCTTTGCAATCAGCAAATATTGTTGGTTCAACAAAAAAGCCATTAGCAGTTTCTTTTGATTTATAACGATTACCACCTATTACTAATCTTGCTCCTGATGCCTTTGCTTTATCTATATATCCCATCACTTTATTAAGATGCTTCGAACTAATTAATGCCCCCATCTGTGTATTTGGGTTCATAGGGTCACCAAGTTTTATTTTTTTACTACGTAAAGAGGCTTTTTCTAAAAACTGATCATAAACTTTGGAGTGAACATAGACACGTGTACCATTGGTGCAGATTTCTCCCTGTGTATAAAAATTAGCCAATAATGCTCCTGATACTGCATTATCTATATCAGCATCATCAAAAATGATTAATGGTGATTTACCTCCCAACTCTAGAGTTACTTCTTTGAGCGTTCCTGAAGCATCTGTCATAACTTTTTTTCCGGTTCCACTTTCACCAGTAAAAGAAACTTTAGCAATTCTTGGGTGCCTTGTTAAATATTGTCCAACACGATAATCCCCTTGCACTACATTAAAGACACCGGGCGGCATTCCTGCCTCTGTATATATCTCAGCAAGCTTCATCACACTTAGTGGAGTTTCTTCGGATGGCTTAAAAACCATAGAATTGCCTGCTGCTAAGCAAGCTGCAGACTTCCAACAAGCAATTTGTATAGGATAGTTCCAAGCACCAATACCTACACAAACACCTAGAGGTTCTCTTTTTGACATATAAAAAGTATTAGAGTCCAAATCTTGCTGAGTTCCCTGCAAAGCAGGAGCAAGTCCAGCATAATATTCTATTACATCAGCACCAGAATGGATATCCACACAGTTAGCTTCTTGCAAAGGCTTTCCAGAGTCCATAACCTCCAAAGAAGCAAGCTCATCATTCCTTTCACGAAGTAAAGTAACAGCTTTTAATAGAATACGACCTCTCTCAACAGCTGACATTGAGCTCCAAACAGCAAAACCTTTCTCTGCAGATTTAATAGCTCTCTCAACATCATCTTCACTTGCCTGATCCACGTTTGCAATAACTTTACCATTTGCAGGATTTTTGGTTTCAAAAGATTCGCCAGAATTAGATTCAAAATAGGCGCCATGAATATATAAATGTTCTTTCATAAGCTTTCAATAAAAAACAGATAAAACACTAAAGTGGTTTAAATCTAAAAAACTAATGATACATACTAAGTGAGCATTAAAAGTAATATTATTGTTGAATATAGAGACTATATTTAATGAAAAAATTAGATCAAATTATTGGTTAATAACTTAAATTAAAAAAGAAAAAAATAAGTTTAAATTCTATTTAAATCTAAACTTATAGCTTAGTCCCTTAAGTTTAAAATATTAAGGCATAACAATGTTTTTAAGCTGATCTATAAGTAAGTTTAAGAGAGTAATTTTTTGCTTATCATCAAACCGACTTATAGGTCCTGAGACGACAATAGCTCCTACAAATTTATCACTACTTGAGACAACTGGGACAGCAAGTGCAAAAAGCGCTGCGTTATGTTCATTTATTGAGAGATAGTAGCCCTTATCTCTGATATCTTTATAAAAGCCTTGCTTATCATTTTTACGCTTACCATAAGCCAAGATAATTCGACCTGAAGCCCCTTGATTAAGCTCTAAGCGAGAGCCTTGTTCGATGTTGTGTCTTATTTCGTCTCTTGAGTGAGCTCTATAGAGGCAAATACGTTTATCTTCTTCTTCAACAAAGAAGGATGCTGTCTCGCCAGACATATCTCTTATTCTATCTACTATAGGACGAATCTGTTCTAAATGGTTACTTTGGGTGTAAATAGCGCTTAAATACAGTGCCTGGGTTCCAACAACATATTCCTTGTTCTTAAGTCTAGAGACATAACCATACTCTTCTAGAGTTTGTAAAATTCGATAGGTTGTTGATAAATTAAAATTAAGTTGCTCACAAATCTCTTTTATTGAGAATTGAGCCTTATCTAGAGAAAATATAGATAAGATCTGCAAACACTTTTGAATTGCGTTATAACTTTTATCGATGGATCTTGGTTTCATTTTATTTCATATTATGAAAAAAAAATATTATATCGTAAAATTATATGACCATAATATAAATTTATTGGTATTATAAAAATTCCAGTAAATATTAGTTTTATCAAAAGTTTAAGTACTTAAGGATAAACATAAATACTGTCTAAAAACTGTCTGAAATATATACAAATTAAAAGGAGGAATCAATGAACAGAAAAGAACAAATTCAAGCCCTAGAAAAAGACTGGCAAGAAAACCCTAGATGGGAAAATGTTAAACGCACATATTCTGCAGAAGATGTTGTCAGATTGCGTGGTTCTGTTCAACCTGAATGTACTTATGCTCGAAGAGGCGCTGAAAAGCTCTGGGATCTTGTAAATGGCTCATCTAAAAAAGGTTATGTAAACTGTATGGGAGCAATTACTGCAGGTCAAGCAATGCAACAAGCAAAAGCAGGTATCGAAGCTATCTATCTTTCTGGATGGCAAGTTGCAGCAGATGGAAATACATCTGAGACGATGTATCCAGATCAGTCTCTCTATGCATATGACTCTGTTCCAACTATGGTAAGAAGAATTAACAATACATTTAAAAGAGCAGATGAAATTCAGTGGTCACAAGGTATTGATGAAAGTGATGATAAATATATTGATTTCTTTTTACCTATTGTTGCAGATGCTGAAGCTGGGTTTGGTGGTGTATTGAATTCTTTTGAGTTAATGAAAAATATGATTACTAATGGTGCAGCAGGGGCACACTTTGAAGACCAGTTAGCTGCTGTTAAAAAATGTGGACATATGGGCGGTAAGGTGCTTGTTCCAACTCAGGAGGCAGTTCAAAAATTGATCTCTGCCCGCTTAGCATCTGATGTTATGGGTGTCCCTACTCTTCTATTAGCAAGGACTGATTCTGAAGCAGCCAACCTGCTTACCTCAGATGTTGACCCTTATGATGCCCCTTTTATAACTGGTAAGAGGACTGCAGAGGGTTTTTATGTTGTTAAAAATGGACTCGAACAATCTATATCTAGAGGCGTTGCATATGCGCCATATGCTGATCTAGTATGGTGTGAAACAGGAAAACCAGACCTCGGCTTTGCAAAAGAGTTTGCAGATGCAGTATTAGCTAAAAATCCCAACCAACTACTAGCCTATAACTGTTCACCTTCATTCAACTGGAAAAAGAATTTAAATGACAGTGAAATTGCTTCTTTTCAAGAAAAAATTGCTGCAATGGGTTACAAGTATCAATTCATCACTTTAGCTGGTATACACAATATGTGGTATAACATGTTCGACCTTGCTTATGATTATGCACAAGGTGAAGGTATGAAGCATTATGTCAACAAGGTTCAAGAGCCTGAATTTGAAGCAGCTAAAAAAGGTTATACTTTTGCTTCTCATCAACAAGAAGTTGGTGCAGGTTACTTCGATGATGTTACTACTGTTATTCAGGGTGGCGAGTCTTCAGTAACTGCATTAAAAGGCTCTACTGAGGAAGAGCAGTTTAATTAAGAAGTAAACTGCTAAAAATAAGACTTGCCTTTTTATTAGTAAGGCTTGTTTTTAGTGACTTTATTCTTATGGTTAATAACTCATCACAAAAAATTTCATCATCGATCGCAAAGAAGTTTCTTAGTGGAGTTAATAACTCATCACACAAAATTTCATCATCGATCGCAAAGAAGATTCTTAGTGGATTTGAGCAGCATTATCAAAACATAAAAAGTGCTTCGATAGAAGCAAAACGATGCTTTGAGGAAATGGAATGGGAGAAGATTGAGAGTGACTCAAAACTAAGGCTCAACTTCTATGATAAGCAAGTAGATAATTTTTGCAAAAAACTCTCTTCTGAGCTAAAAAAGCAAACTCTATATGGGGCAAAGGCTGAATTTAATGAGTCAACCTATAAGGGAAAATTTAATTCAGAATTCTGGAAAAAAACTAAGCTTATGTATGTTGAGCTCATTACTGAACACAGGCAGCCAGAACTTGCTGAAACCTTTTATAACTCGGTCTTTTGTAGACTATTTTCTAGAAGTTTTTATAACAATCAATATATCTTTACAAAGCCTTGTGTGTCTCTTAATTACATTGACATGGATGAGCCAGTAACTGATAGCTACTTTATTGAAAATGATCAACTTAATAATTCTTTTACTAGTATTCTAAATAGCTACTTTAATAAGTCTTCATTTGGTAGTCTTGAACAAGACATTCAGAGACTGGAAGAGCAGCTATTTACCCAACTTCCCCGTCTAGAGACAGATATGTTCGAAATTCAAGTTATCAGCACTCCTTTTATTAGAGGTAAAGCTGCCTACATAACTGGAAAAATTGTATCTCAACTTCACGCTGATCAACCTTTATTAATTGCCCTATTACATGATAAGGAAAAAGGAATTTATGTTGACAGCCTACTGACCGATATTGGAAGCATATCTATAGTGTTTAGTTTTTCAAGATCATATTTCTTTATTACTACTGACTATCCATCAGCCATTGTTGAATTTCTAAAAGATATTCTTCCAGGAAAAACTAGGGCTGTCCTTTATAGCGCTATTGGTCTTCATAAGCAAGGCAAGACACTTCTCTATAGACACTTCTTAAAATACTCAAAAATTACTAGCGAAAAACTGATTATTGCTCCTGGAATTAAGGGAATGGTTATGTCAGTTTTCACTTTCCCTATGTATCCTTATGTTTTTAAAATTATTAATGACCAATTTGCCCCACCAAAGATGGGAACAAAAGAGATGGTAAAAGACCGATACTACTTTGTTAAAAATCATGTAAGAGTCGGCAGGCTTGCGGATACATGGGAGTTTTCCAAGGTTGCGTTTCCAATGAAGGATATCGATGATGCTCTTCTAACTGAATTGAAGAAAAAAGCAAGCTCAAACATTGAAATAGAGGGAGATTTACTAATTATTAAACACATGTATATTGAAAACAAAATGACTCCACTTAATATCTACCTCGAAACTGCTAACAAAGAGCAGCAAACCCATATTATTAATGACTACGGTCAGGCCATTGATGAGTTAATTAATTCAAATATATTCCCTGGAGATATGCTGACTAAAAATTTCGGTGTCACACGCCAAAATCGAGTTGTCTTTTATGACTATGATGAGATTACTTTAATGAGTAAACCAGTATTCAGGAAAATTCCAAAGTCTAGAACTTATGAAGAAGAAATGGCTTCAGAGCCTTGGTATTATGTAGGACAAAATGATGTTTTCCCAGAAGAGTTTAAATACTTCATGCTACCAAATAAGTTCATGAAAACTGCCTTTAATAAATGCTATAAAAAACTACTTGATGCCGATTATTGGATTTCTATTCAAGAAAAAATTCAAAAGAATGGTGTAATGGATTACTATCCTTATGGATCAGAAAAACGAATGTGTGAAATTTATGGGGAGAATAATGACCAAATCAACCTGTGATATATCGGATAAACTCCATCCAAATGTACAGTACTTAGAGCCAGTATACAAAATTTATGGCGTAAAAACTGCCTTTTCAGGTCGTATTGTTACTATTAAGTGCTTTGAAGATAACTCTCTTGTTGAAGAAGCTCTAAAAACTAATGGCAAAGATTCAGTATTAGTGATTGACGCTGGTGGTTCTAAGAATTGTGCAATGCTAGGAGATAAAAGAGTTACTGATGCTATTAACAATAAGTGGGAAGGAATAATTGTTAATGGAGTAATTAGAGACTCAGCAATTATAAATACAATGCCAATTGGAATTCGTGCTCTTGGAGTTTGCCCCCTTAAAAGCGTTAAAAAAGGCGCTGGAGAAAATAATTTAATTATATTTTTTTCGAATGTAAAATTTACTCCAAATCAGTATTTATATGCCGATGAAGATGGCGTGATTGTGACCAAAAATGAGGTTGATTTATGAATGAAGCTAAACATATTTTTTCTAATATTAGCGTTGAAAAATCGCTATTTGACTTCATTAATAATGAGGTATGTATTGGTTTAAATATTACAGCAAAAGATTTCTTTGAATCTCTTTCTGATATTTTGAATGATTTACAGGATGAAAATACTCAACTTCTAAAAAAGCGAGACTCTCTTCAAGCTCAAATTGATAAATGGCATCTAGAAAATAATGAGATAGATCCGACTAGTTATAAAAATTTCCTAAAAGATATTGGCTATATTGTGCCTGAACCTTCCAAATTCTCTATCAACGTTGATAGAGTGGATGATGAGATTGCCAATATTGCCGGACCTCAGCTTGTGGTACCAATAACCAATCAAAGATTTGTACTCAATGCAGTTAACTCTCGTTGGGGCAGTCTATTTGACTCTTTGTATGGCACCAATGTCATACCGAATAGAGGTAGTATGACAAAATCTTTTACTCATAACCTTCAACGCGTTAATAGAACGGCTGAATTGGCTTGTGATTTCCTAGATGAGGTTGCGCCCCTAAAAGGTGCCTCTTACAGACAGATTGCTTCAAAAGTAAGGTACACAGGAGCGTTGATTTTTAATTTAAATGATGGTGAGGTAGCCACCCTAGTCAACCCCGAGCAATTTATAGGTCTTAGTGATACTGGAAATGTACTACTTCAAAATAATAACCTCCATATTGAAATTGTTGGAGATCAAGAAAGGAGCTTTCACAAAAGTGGTATTTTTGATGTCATCCTAGAGTCTGCCATAACAACTATTGTTGACTTTGAGGACTCCGCATCTACTGTTACTGACGATGAAAAAGTACACGCATACCGAAACTACTTAGGCCTAATGAAACGTGACTTAAATACAACATTTACCAAAGGTGGTGAAACACTAACTCGCTCATTAAATAAAAATAAAGAATATACAGACTCTAGCGGAAAAATATTTAGTCTTTCTGGAACTAGCCTTACCTTGGTTCGTAATGTCGGCATACATATGATGACTGAACTAGTAACCAATTTAGATGGATCTCCAATTCCTGAAGGTATCTTAGATGCAATGGTTACCTCATTGATAGCGCTTCACGATTTAAAAATCAAAGCAAATTCAAAAAAAGGTAGTTTTTATATAGTGAAACCTAAATTACATGGTCCAGAGGAAGTTGAATTTACTATGAAATTATTTTCATTGGTAGAAAAAGCGCTTTCACTAAAAGAAAATACTTTAAAAATTGGTGTAATGGATGAAGAAAGGCGAACTTCGCTTAACCTAATGGCCTGTATTCATGCAGCAAGAAATCGAATTATTTTTATCAATACAGGCTTCTTAGATCGAACTGGTGATGAAATTCACACATCAATGATGGCCGGTGCAATGAGATGTAAAAACCTCATTAAGGAAGAAGCTTGGTATTTAGCTTATGAATCAAATAACGTTAACATTGGATTAGAGTGTGGCTTATTTAAAAAAGCACAAATAGGAAAAGGTATGTGGGCACAGCCTGACCAAATGCGAGAGATGCTAGATAATAAAATGATACACTTAGAAGCTGGTGCAAACTGCTCATGGGTCCCTTCTCCAACTGCAGCTACCCTCCATGCAACTCATTATCATCGTTTTAATGTCTTTGAACGACAAAAAGAGCTTCTTTCCAAGCAACAACAAGTAAATCAAGAAGATCTTCTTGTTATTCCTTTCTTAAAGCTCCCAGAACAAATGTCTGAAGACAAGATTATTAAAGAAATTAATAACAATGCGCAAAGTATTTTAGGTTACGTTGTAAAGTGGATTAACCAAGGAATTGGTTGCTCTAAAGTGCAAGATATAAACAATGTTGGACTTATGGAAGATCGCGCTACTCTTAGAATATCATCACAACATATGGCTAACTGGCTTCATCATAAGATATGTTCAAAAGAGCAAGTTAATAAAGCATTTGAAGACATGGCTGTAGTAGTTGACGAACAAAACAAACATGATCCAAATCATATACCTCTTGCGCCTGGTTATGACAGCTTTGCATACCAAGCATCTCTTGCTTTAGCTATTAAAGGGTTAGACCAGCCTAATGGCTACACAGAAGGAATCTTAACAAGTTTTAGACGTAAATTTCTTAAAGCTAAGCAATCAAAATAGATAATTCAACCTTTAAAAGCGTTATCAGAAAGAAGATAGTCGAGCTCCTCCATAGTGCTCATTCGCTCTAATATTTCATTCCTATGAGGAAAACGACCAAACTTTTTAACAAGATCCCTGTGATGCTTAGAATACTCCAAGTTAAAGTTGTATTTTTCGAATAAATAAACTTGTAAATTCTGATGATCAATGTTTTCACTGTGCATTAGAGGCATAAATAAAAACAGTAGCATTTCATTACCGAGCTCTTCATCAAAACCTTTCTCAATTGCTTCTAGAGCTACTTCAATAGCTATTTTCTCGGTTTCGAAAGATCTAGTGCTTCCTCTAAACATATTTAAAGGAAATTGATCTAAAACTATAATTAATGCTACACAACCTTCTGGACTATCTCTCCACTCATTAAGCTTACCTGAAGCGGCTAATTCCCATAGCTGTTCATAATTTTTCTTTATTTCATTATCTATTTCTGGAGTAGAAGCAAACCAGAATTGCTGACTTCTCTTAGAAAACCAATAGTTATTTACTGCTGAAGGTGTTGACATATTATCATCAAAAAAATATTGAACCTATTTTTTCTTCAGAGAAAGATAATACCTCACTCTGAAGAAATTATATTAATATTTATCGATGCAGTGATTTTTCACCAAAGTCTTTATACTTATCTAAATGTCTTATAGGTTTACTTAAAGCATCCTTTCTGAATGGGTCGCCCAATTCTCGAGAACACATAATCTCAATAATTGTAGTTTTTCTCTCATTCATTTGCATATCAATCGCCTTTTTTAGTGCTGGTCCAACGTCCTCAAGTTTGTCTACACGAATTCCTTCAGCTCCCATTGACTCAGCGATATTAACAAAGTGCTGATCAGTAAGTTCAGCAGCTATAAAGCGTCTATCATAGAAATCTACTTGATTTTTCTTTTCAGCACCCCAATGACGGTTATGGAATACAACCGCTGTAACAGGAATATCATGCCTTACACACGTCATTGTCTCGACCATACTCATTGCCCAAGCGCCATCACCTGCATATGAAACCGCAGGCCTATGTTGTGCTGCAGCCTTAGCACCAATGATTGTTGGAAAAGCGTAACCACAATTTCCAAAACTCATTGCAGCAAAAAAGCTCCTAGGTTTTTCAAAACGTAGGTAGCTATTTGCAACGGAGTTTATGTTACCAATATCAGTCGAAACCATAACATCTTCAGGCATTGCATTTTCAAGCTCACGCAAAACCTGTCTAGGGTGAAGCCAACCCTCCTCATTATCCGCCAGCATATCCATGCTATATGAATCAGTTTCATGAATCCAATCATCCAACTCAAGTTCCCAAGCAGCTTTTTCATCTGCAATTGTTACAGATCTATCTTTTTTTGAAGAGTCACAGTTGAGAGTTTTTGAATCTAATTTTTTACAAAGAACTTCAGCAACTGCCTTTGCATCACCACAAATACCAACATTAATTGGCTTGACTAAACCAAGCATTTTGTGATCGGCGTCAATTTGAATGATTTGAGCGTCTTTTGGCCAGTAGTCCATACCATGCTGAGGTAATGTTCCAAATGGACCTAAACGAGTACCTAGAGCGATAACTACATCAGCTTTTGAAACTAGTTTCATTGCAGCCTTTGAACCTTGATAACCTAAAGGGCCACACCAAAGTTCATGGCTTGCAGGAAAAGAGTCATTATGAAGATAGCTATTAACGACTGGAGCACCAAGACGCTCAGCTAATGCTGCACACTCTTGAACGCCATCAGCCATAACAACTCCTCCTCCAGAGATAATCACTGGAAATTGAGCTTTAGCTATTAAAGCAACGGCTTCATTTAAGGTATCCTTACCACCTGAACCTCGATCAATTCGACGAGGTGTAGGGATAGTAAATTCACCATCTGCATAAAAATAATCTCGAGGAATGTTTAACTGAGTTGGGGCCATTTCACTCATTGCCCTATCAAAACAGCGACCTGTAAATTCAGCCATTCTCATTGGATTAACGACGTGTCCTTGATACTTAGTAAATTCCTGAAACATTGGCAATTGGTTAGCTTCCTGAAATCCACCTAATCCCACACCCATTGTGCCTGCTTCTGGAGTAACAATTACAACCGGACTATGTGCCCAATATGCCGCTGCAATAGCTGTAACGCAGTTAGAGATGCCTGGCCCATTTTGACCAATAACGACTCCATGCCTACCGCTTACTCTTGAGTAACCATCGGCCATATGAGCAGCACCCTGCTCATGAACCACGGGAATAAATCTAATTCCTGCCGGTTCAAAAATATCCATTGCATCCATAAATGCAGAACCCATAATCCCAAAGATATCTGTCACATCATTAGCGACCATTGTTTCAACAAAAGCCTCACTAGAAGTCATTTTTGCCATTTTTTAACTCTCCTATTTAATTTATTTATTAAGCATGTCTAGGGCAGGGACATAATCATAGCCTAAGTCTTGAGCTACTTCAAGACATGTTACTTTACCGCTATGAACATTTAATCCAGCTCTAAGGTGCTCATCATCTAATAATGCTTGCTTTACACCTTTATTGGCAATATTGATTGCAAAAGGAAGCGTTACATTATTAAGAGCATAAGTTGATGTTTTTGGAACACCACCAGGCATATTAGCTACACAGTAATGAACAACATCATCAACTATATATGTTGGCTCTGCATGAGTGGTTGCTTTTGAAGTTTCAAAACAGCCACCTTGATCGATTGCAACATCAACAATAACTGAGCCAGGCTTCATTGCCTTAATCATCTCTCTTGATACAAGTTTTGGTGCTTCAGCACCAGGTATCAAAACACCACCGATAACTAAGTCCGCTTGCAAGACATACTCTTCTACTGCACTTTTTGTTGAAAATACAGTATTAGTACTTCTACCAAACTGTTGCCAATGTTGTTCTAGAGTATCAGGGTTATTATCAAGCACCCAAACATCCGCTCCCATTCCAACAGCCATATGTGCAGCATGCGCTCCCACAACACCACCACCTAAAATAACAACATTCAGAGGGTCAACTCCTGGAACACCGCCTAGTAAGGCTCCCATGCCACCATTTGGGTGCTCTAAAAAGTGAGCACCAGCTTGAACCGCCATACGACCAGCAACTTTTGACATTGGAGCTAATAATGGTAGCCCACCTCTAGGTGAAGTAACTGTCTCATAAGCGATACAAATAGCGCCACTTTTAACCAATCCTTTTGTTTGTTCTGGGTCAGGAGCCAGATGAAGATAAGTATATAAAATTTGACCTTCTCTGAGCATTGCAATTTCTTCAGCTTGAGGCTCTTTAACCTTAACAATCATATCAGCAGTTGCAAAAACCTCTTGAGCAGTCGAAATGATTTCAGCACCACTGCTAATATACTCATCATCGCTTGCTCCTATTCCAACACCTGCATTTGTCTGAACTAAAACCTTATGACCATGACTGGCGCACTCTTTAACACTTCTAGGCGTTAACCCAACTCTGTACTCATGGTTTTTAATTTCTTTTGGAACTCCAATTATCATCTTAATCCTCCTATATTAATTTAAAAAATTTGCAAACTATTTGTTTGCTTCTAGGGCGTTATCTACAGATTCAATTATTAAATCGATGTCATTTTTAGAACAGATAAAGGCTGGACTAAATAATAAAACATTATTATTTGTCTCAAAACTTCTATTAGTTCTGCCAATCATTACCTTGTTTTGAAAACAATGTCCTGCTACTGCAGTAGCAACCTTTTCATCTACAGGCTCTTTAGTTGCTCTATCTTTTACTAGCTCTACCCCACAAAACAATCCTTTTCCTCTTACTTCACCTATTATTTCATGTTTATCTTGTAATTCTAGAAGCTTATTTTTTAGATAGTCCCCAACCACGTTAATGTTTTCTATAAGCTTTTCTCTTTTAATAATTTTTAATACTTCAAGAGCAGCTGCAGGTCCAGCAGTGCTTCCACCAAATGTAGAAATATCTCTGAAGTAACTATCAACATTACTTGGATCTTCTTTAAACATATCAAAGAGCTTCTCTGTAGTTACAGTAATAGATACAGCAGCGTAACCAGCTGCTAAACCTTTAGCTGTTGTTACGATATCAGGCTGAACATCATAGTGCTGATAACCAAACCATTTTCCTGTTCTTCCTAGCCCACATACAACTTCATCGATATGTAGTAAAACATCATATTTTCTGCAAATTGATTCAATTATTGGAAAGTATTCAGGTACTGGTGGTATTACTCCGCCACCTGCTGTTATTGGCTCTAAAACTACTGAGCCAACAGTATCAGGGCCTTCAGTTTTAATAATATCTTCAAGAGCTGTTGCACACTCAATATTGCACTCTCCATATTTTTTCCCAAATGGGCATCTATAGCAGCAGCAGTGAGGCATTTCGACGAAACCTGGCACAAATGGTCCATATTGTTTTTTTCTCTGAAGCTGACCAGTTGAGCTCATAGCACCAATTGTAGTTCCATGATAGTCTCGGTCACGGTAAATTATTTTATGTTTTTTTCCTTCGTTATGAAAATGAGCGAGTTGGCGAACCATTTTATAGCCTTTTTCATTGGCTTCAGAGCCAGAATTTGAATAATATACACGGTCTAAGCCAGGCATAAGAGAAGTAACTTCTTTTGCATATTCAGCAGCTGGCTCGTTACCAAAAGTGCCGGCAAAATATGGAATTTTTGATAATTGATTGCTTACAGCCTCAACCATATCATCCCTGCCAAAGCCCAAGTTTACAGTCCATACACCACCAGAGGTTCCATCAAGATACTCATTACCTTTGGTGTCAGTAACAATCATCCCTTTTGCTTTCGAGACAATCATTGGATCACTCGATTCAAAAACCTTATGTTGCGTCAGATGATGCCAAATATGGTCCTTGTCATTTTGTATGATTGTGTTGTCAGACATAATCGCCCCTTTGTTAATTAAAATGCAAAATTATATAATATTGACTGCAATTCACAGGAATGAATTGTAAAATATAAGTGGTCCTAAGTTAACAAATATATAGAACCAGAAAACTTACAATTAATAGGCCAGTTAAATGAATGAAATGTGGAATCAGTTCTTTTCACTGAGGCATGATAAGCCTCGGACCCTTCAACTACAAATTCGTCAGCAACTAATTGATGCCATTACTAATGGTTTAATTGGACCAAATGAGCCTCTTCCTTCTTCGAGAAACCTAGCTTTAGCGCTTAAAGTTGCCAGGAATACTGTGATTGCTGCCTATAAAGAACTCGAGTTCGATGGTTATATTACGCCTCAACAAAGGAAAGGTTATTATGTTAATGAGCAATTTTATGAGAATTACACCAACAGTAATGAAGTTCAACCCAATAATCCTACTCCCCCTTTATGGCTTAATAAATTAATTACAAAAAAACCATCGATCCAAACCAATATTCATAATCCAGAAAATTGGCAAAGCTTTCCCTATACATTCACAATTGGTCAAATAGATAAGAGTTTAATTCCCTACTATGAGTGGAGAGAGGTGGTCAGGCATTCTTCAACACTGCCTGAAATACAAAAATGGAATATTGACCATGTTGATAATGATGATCCCTCTTTAATAAAACAAATCCAATCCAAAGTTCTACCAAAGCGAGGTGTTTGGGCAAATAAAGATCAAATTTTAATTACCTCCGGTAGTCAGAATGCAATCTATATTATTGCTAGTCTTCTTGTTAAACAAAATACCATTGTTGCTATAGAAAACCCAGGATACCCAGATGTTAGAAATATCTTTAGCTTTAGAACCGATAATATTATCCCAATTTCAGTCGATAAAGACGGAATCGTAGTCAAAGAGATAAAATCAGATACAAATATAGTTTTCACTACTCCAAGTCATCAATACCCTACAGGTGTAACAATGAGTATGGAGAGAAGGCATGAGCTTTTATCTGTTGCAAAAGAAAATAATATGGTCATCATTGAAGATGACTATGAGGCAGAAATTAATTTCCAAAAGAAACCCAACCCATCTCTGAAAAGTCTTGATAAAGATAATAATGTAATTTATGTCGGGAGTTTTTCGAAAGCCTTTGCGCCTGGCTTAAGACTAGGCTATATGGTTGCACCAGAGGCTTTTATTAAAGAAGCAAGAGCTCTGAGAAGATTAATACTAAGACATATACCTGCCAATAACCAGCGCTCAGTGGCACTTTTTATTGGACTTGGTCATTATCATAATATGTTTACAAAGATACAAAAAACGAATAAAGAACGCTGGGGGTTGATTAATGAAAAAATTAATCAAGAACCTTTGTTATCTTGTACTCCTACTCATGGAGGCTCAACTTTTTGGGTTAAGATTCCAGAATCAGTAGATAGCGACATGCTTTGTCAAAAACTTCTAGATAGAGGTGTAGCAGTTAGACCCGGACACGCTTCTTTCTTTGAGGAAATACCTCCATCAAATTATTTACACCTTGGTTATTCTGCTGTCGATACAAACAAAATTAATAAAGGTATAGATATCTTAGTGAAAGAAATCAAATCAATGATGTCATAAATTCTTTTGGGCTTTTTTATTATGAAAAAATCAAATAGGATCAATTTTTTACGAATAGCATTAATTCTAATTTTAATATTTATAGTATTGAATTGGTTATTGCAATGTGTTACAGGACTTTTCCAGGGCACTATAAATACAACTGCGAATCTATATACATAACTTAACACATTAAATAAATACGCTGAGCAGCTTAACTCAAGAAACTGAAATGGGTCGACCAATTAAAATAATATTGGCCGTATAAATTTTCACTTTTCTGGATTAGTTAAATAATAGCTTTGGATCCAAAATATAATTTAACCTAGTCAATTTGAAGAGTAGCATTATTTTGTCGGTGAGAATACTATTTATGACTGGTGCACTATGTACAAATAATTTTGCTATACTGTGTGTTATCAACTGACTGATTGATTGACCTTCAATTAATAGTTAGATGGTAAATTTTTTTAAAAAAGGAGAAACAAATGAAACAAAAACTACTCTATGTGGCAATACTGAGTCTGTTTACAGGCGCCGCTCAAGCGGCAAGTTGCCCGGCCGTAACAGTTGCTGATGACAAGGGAGTCCCTTCGGGCGCCTACCCTCAGCAATATGATCTGGCGGAATTTCAGTCTCTAGCCAATTGTACTTTGTCATTCAGCGCAAACCCAGATAGTGCTGCATTGAATAGCAAAATCCGTGGCAATCCTGCCCTACCAAGTGATCTTGCAAATCGCCTACCTTCGGAACCTCTGGTGTACGCACCTTATGATTCTATTGGTAAGTATGGTGGAACACTTGATGTACTTTCTAACGCTACTGAAGCTGGCACATCGGATTTCTTATCCGTACGTCATGTTAACTTGGTTCGTTATTCTGATGATCTGCAAACCATTGTGCCAAACATTGCCAAAGGTTGGGATTGGAATGACGACTTTACCCAGTTAACATTCTTCCTTCGTAAAGGTCATAGATGGTCGGATGGTGCGCCGTTTACTGCCGATGATGTTAAGTTCTGGTACGACGAACTTGCACTTGATCCGAAGATTATGGAAAAACCAAAAGATTATGTGTTAGTCGGCGGTGAGCCTATGACGGTTGATGTAATTGACCCTCAAACGGTTCGTTTTAATCTTCCGGCACCTAAGCCTGGATTGTTATCCCATTTTGCAACATCGTTTGCACAAGGATTCCAACCTAAGCACTTCTTGGGTCAATTCCATCCGGATGTCAATGCTGATGCTGATGCACTAGCGCAAGCTGCGGGTTTCGAAAATGGCTTAGCAGTTATCAAAGCCTACTTTGGTAACTCCGATTGGACGGATACTCCTGTACCACTGTTGAATAGCCCAGACAAAGTAGCAAACCTGCCTGCTGATACTATGCCAACATTGGAGAGTCACATAACTGTAAGTGACACCACTGAAGGACGTCATTATGTTGCAAATCCTTACTTCCATATTGTTGATACACAGGGTAATCAATTACCTTATATCAGCGAACAGGATGAGATTTACGCCAATGATAATGAGATTCGTATCTTGAAACTTGTAAACGCTGAGGCGGATTACAAATCACAATCTTTGCAATTACCTTCCGCGCCACTTCTTCTTGAGCATCAAGAAAGCGGTGATTATACGATCGACTTACGACCTGAAATAACACTTGCAAACGTTTCATTTAACGTGACGCATGAGAACCTAGAAAAACGTAAAGTCTTTGGTGATTTGCGCTTCCGTCAGGCGATGTCCATTGCCCTGAATCGTGATGAAATCAACGAAGTTGGCTTCCTAGGACAAGGTATTCCTAAGCAATACGTTGGATTTTCACCTAGTCCATCTTTTCTTGATCCGAAGTGGGAAAGCTACATGATCCAGTACGATCCTGAAGCCGCAAACTCCTTACTTGATGCAATTGGTATGAAAGATATCGATGGCGACGGAATGCGTGAGCTGCCAAACGGTGAGAAGCTAATTTTAAATATGCAGTTTTCTACCCAAGGCGTTGCCGGAGAAGTCGTTGAGCTTATTGGTCAACAATGGTCTGAAGTTGGTATTCAATCGACGGTTAAAGAGGTAACACCAGACGAGTATCGTAGTTCTCAGTCGTCTAATAACCTTGACGTAGGTTCGTGGCGTAAGAGCCAGCCAATGGCCATTGTTTTAGGTAACAATGAGCTTTGGGTACCTCCGTTTGAAAACTACTTTGGTCACCGCACCGGTATGCTGTGGGCTGAGTACGTTGATTCTAAAGGTGCTTCCGGTGTGAAACCACCGGCTTATGTTACACAGCTTATTGATGATGTTAATGCCTTCCAATCTACTATGGCAGGAACTGCAGAGTCCGATGAGCTAGGTGCTAGAATGGTTGAAAACATGGTTGGCAACCTACTTTTCATTGGTACAGTACAAGCGCCTGCGCCAATATACCATCGCAATGCTTTGAAAAACTTTACGTCTTTCAAAACACACTCTTACGAGTACTATAGAACGTACCCGTATAGAGGCACTCAATGGTATCTTGACGAGTAACATTGCTTGAAATGCACTTTTGTGCAATAAAAAGGTTGGGTGGCAAAACACCCAACCTTTTTTTTGAAATCATTTATTTTTATCACTTTTTTAGCTTGTACAATATTCACTAACTAAACCACTTTGCCTTTATGCTAAAGTTTCTTAAATTTACCTTTACACGTGCAGCACTCTCTCTAATTACCTTATTGATAATCTCTTTTATCGTGTTCACGCTTATGGAGATGGTTCCTGGAAACTGCGCGGAGCGCTACCTAGCATTTAAAAATACAGCAGGCCAAAACATAACTATTGCGGACATCGCTGCTGAAGAAAGGAAACTTGGGCTTGACAAACCTTTTCTAGCCCGCTGGGGAACTTGGACGGGTAATGTTTTTTTTAAAGGTGAGTTTGGCGATAGCTGTATTTTGCGCTTAAATATTAATCAGATCCTCAGTGATAAATTTTGGATTAGCCTTGGGATATGTTTCGCTGCTTTATTTTTTTCCTACCTTGTTGCTATCCCTGTGGGGATATACTCTGCAACCACAACCAACGCAATCAGTAACAACTTCATTCGATTTATAAGCTACTTAGGATTAGCGCTACCAAATTTCTTACTTGCACTCATCATCATGCTGTTTTCGACCATTTATTTTGGAGAATCCCTAACCGGCCTTTTCTCCAAAGAATTCCGTGATGCTGCATGGTCTTTAGCTAAGTTTCAGGATTTTCTCTCCCGTGCTTGGCTAGCAATTTTTGTGCTTGGCTGGTCAGCAACTGCTTTTGCAATGCAAACAGTGCGCGCACTTATGCTCGATGAGACCAGCAAACTCTATGTTACCGCTGCATCTGCTCGAGGTCTTTATGGGCGCAAGTTATTATGGCGTTATCCAGCTCGCCATTCCATGGGGCCAGTTATTAATTCACTCGGCTTTGATTTAAACCGAATATTTAATGAATTACCCGTAGTGGCATTAATATTAACCCTAACAGAGGCAGGAGCTTTGCTAATCGACGCACTGGCAAGGTCAAATGACCAACAACTTGCAGGTGCAATTATATTCTTACTAACCGCGAGTATTGTTTTAATGAACTTCATCACTGACATAATACTTGCATTGATGGACCCTCGAATTCGCAAAGGTCTAATAGGTTAATAAATATGAAACTATTTTTTTGGAAAAAGAAACCCTCTGGTGACAAGCAGCAATTAAAAGAGGCTTATTTCACTGCCTCTCAAGGACAGCTAATTCGTACGCGTTTCAAAAAAAATCGCAGCGCAAAAATTGCCGCTTGGGTGTTAACTTTAATGATTTTATCTGGCTTTTTTTCTGACTTTCTCTCGCCCTATAGCCCGGATATGTCCGGACGTGATAAGCAGTACGAAAATGGCCCACCTCAATTCCCAATTTTTTGGGATGAAAATGGATTTTCCGCCCGACCCTTTCTCTACACCACGGAACGTCACCGCTCAATCGAGACCAACTTTCGCTGGGTATTAACCGATAATCGGGACAAGCGACGCTACTTGGAACTCTGGGTTGATGATTGGGAATACAGCTATATTGACATTAGCTGGAATTTGCCCGGCGATTGGTTTGATGTGGATATAAAGGCACTCACTTCTACCAAGCATCTGTTTGGGATGAATGAGGGTGGCATCCATCTGTTTGGTACTGATAAGACAGGAAAAGACATCTTCTCAAGAACACTACACGCTATTTATACCTCCCTCGCAGTGGGCACTCTTGGTGTGCTTATTGCCTTTGTTTTAGCTCTGGTTATTGGCGGGGTTTCAGGCTACTTTGGTGGCTGGATTGATTCAGTCCTGCAAATGTTTACTGATGCAATTCGAACGGTGCCGCCCATACCTTTATTTATGGCGTTCGCTGCTTTTATGCCGGACACTTGGAGTTCCGAAGTTCGATTCTTTTTTATCGCCAGTGTTCTCGGTCTTATTGGTTGGCCAACTCTAGCACGGCGAATTCGAACCCATCTGCTTACCGAACGAAGTCAGGAATACGTACTAGCAGCTGAATTGTGTGGCGCTAAACCCGGTCATGTCATTCGCAGACATTTATTGCCAAGTTTTACCAGTTATATCATCGTTGACGTAATGATTACATTTCCGTACGTTGTTCGCTCTGAGACAGCCCTAAGTTTTATTGGACTCGGTTTAACGGATCCTGTTAACTCGCTTGGTTCCCTAATGCAAAACGTTTCCAAAGCGGATGTGTTACTCAACTATCAATGGTATTTAATTCCCGTTATCTTCTTTATCGCTTTTGTATTGGCGTTCGTATTTGTCGGTGATGGCCTCCGTGACGCAGCAGACCCCTATTCTCAAACTAAAAAATGACATTATTAACCGTAGAAAATTTAACTTTAGAATTTGACACTGACGAGGGTCGAATTACCGCAGTCAACAATATATCGTTTGAAGTAAATTCTGGCGAAGTTTTAGGAATCGTTGGCGAGTCTGGCTCTGGAAAATCGGTAACCGCTAAATCGGTGATGCAACTTAATCCATCGAACTCAGTTTATAGTTCAGAGACAAAAATTTTACTGGATGTGGATGGTGAATCAGTTGATGTACTTGCGCTTGAGGGTGGCAAAGAACTGAGAACAGTTAGAGGTGGTTCCGTATCAATGATTTTCCAAGAGCCCATGGCTAGCTTTGCACCTGCAATTACCATCGGCGCTCAAATGGTTGAACAACTGTTACTGCATAAAAAAATTTCCAAAGCTGAAGCCATTAAAATCTCAATTGAAATGCTCGATAAGGTTGGCATATCGGATGCAGATAAGCGCTTTAAACAGTACGCATTTGAACTTTCAGGGGGTATGCGACAACGGGCGATGATTGCTATGGCACTCTCCACTAATCCAAAATTACTGATTGCGGACGAACCCACTACAGCGCTCGATGTTACCATTCAAGCACAAGTGCTCGATTTGATGAAAGACTTAGTGGTCGAATTCAACATGGGCATTATTTTTATAACTCATGACCTTGGGGTAATTGCCCAAACTGCAGATAGAGTGGCCGTTATGTACTTGGGGGAATTTGTTGAGCAAGGTAGTGTGCATCAAGTGCTGAAAAATCCAACACACCCCTATACCCAAGGTTTAATAAATGCCCTGCCAAAGTTAGATGATCTTGATGCTCCGTTAACACCTGTTCCAGGAGACATACCTAGCCCCTTAGAGCGTCCACCTGGCTGTGTTTTTCATACTCGTTGCGCACTAGCAGAACCCCGCTGTTCTAAATCCATACCGCAAATGACAAACCATGGCGAGGGTCACTCAGCAGCTTGCTTTGTCACTGCTAATAAAGTAGAAGCATTATGAACAAGAAACCCATTATCAGTTGTCGTGATTTATCGGTACACTTTCCCATCGGTGGAGGCTTGTTTGAGCAAAAACAATTCGTTCGTGCTGTCAACAACGTCAATCTGAGCATCCCCCAGGGCTCATTTTTTGGTCTGGTAGGTGAGAGTGGTTCTGGAAAAACAACTCTCGGACGGGCTTTTCTTCGCGCTGTACCGATCACCCATGGGGAGATCAATTATTCGGATGGTGAGAAAGACTATGATTTAGTCGACTTACCAAAAAAACAACTCAAAGAGTTTAGAAAACGTGCTCAACTGATCTTTCAGGATCCTTATGCCGCTCTCAGCCCTAGAATGACGATTCGAGACATTATCGCCGAACCACTTGAGGTAATGAACCTCACCTCTAGTCGTGAAGAGACCGATGAGTTAGTGCGTGAAATCGCCCATAAATGCCGACTCAATTTAGAGCATTTACGTCGATTCCCCCATGCCTTTTCGGGCGGACAACGCCAAAGAATCTCTATCGCCAGATCACTGGTTTCTAACCCTCGTTTTGTTGTTGCCGACGAGAGTGTTGCTGCCCTTGACGTTTCTATTCAAGCTGATGTGCTTAATTTACTAAAGTCCTTACAAAGCGAATTGGGTTCAACCTATTTATTCATTAGTCACGACCTTTCTGTAGTGGCTCATATTTGTGATATGGTCGCTGTTATGTATTTAGGTCAACTGATTGAAGTTGCACCCACTCGTGAACTGTTCTCAGCGCCACGCCACCCCTATACTAAAGCCCTACTTTCATCGATTCCGAATCTGGATCCAGATCACCAAAGCGATGCACAAAAACTTAAAGGGGAAATTCCTTCACCAACCAACCCACCTTCGGGTTGTAAATTTCATACTCGCTGCTCCTATGTTGTTGAGCATTGTAAAGTAGTAGAGCCGCTTTTAGAACACACTGAATCATCTCATGATGTTGCCTGTCATCGCTGGGAAGAGCTTATGAATATTAAAGAAATACCGGTAGCAAATCTTGCGTAACGCTTTTCAAATTTTCTAGCATCCAGAATTGTTGATTAACACAGATTAGTTTATTTATTTTTTTAGGACGGCCTTATGAACACCCCATCCAACATTTTATTTATTACCGCTGATCAATGGCGTGGCGACTGCCTTTCTGCTGTAGACCACCCTTGCCTGAAAACACCGAATCTTGATCGCCTCGCGGCTGATGGGATATTGTTTAAGCAACATTTTGCCCAAACCATACCTTGTGGCCCAAGTCGAGCAAGCCTCTATACGGGCATGTATTTGCTGAATCATCGATCCGTCAATAATGGCACTCCATTAGATGATAGGCATACTAACGTTGCACTGGAGGCGAGAAAAGCGGGATACAACCCTCTGTTATTTGGATACACTGATATCAGTGTGGATCCCCGTCAATGCGCCCCTGGCGATCCACGATTACAAACCTATGAAGGGGTACTACCAGGCATGACACCCGTAATGCATGTAGACGACCGAAAGCTGCCTTGGCTAGCGGATCTTAAAGCTAAGGGTTACGTTGTCTCTGAGGATTTGCACGGGGTATTTAAACCTAAAGAAATCAACCCAACGAACAAACGTCGTGGCATTACATTTGCCCCAGCGCAATACAAAAAAGAAGATAGTTACACGGCTTTTCTCACTAATGAAGTCATCAAGCACATTTCAGTCAATCAAAAGCAACCTTGGTTTATCCACTTGTCCTATTTGTCTCCTCACCCGCCTTTCGTTGTACCAGAACCTTATCATGCGATGTATGACCCCGACACTGTCCCCAAACCTTTACGAGCAGCGACAATTGAAGATGAAGCAAGTCAACACCCATTCCTAGACCACTATCTACACAACCAACAAGGTTCAGGCATTTGTTATGATTATGATTCAAAAAATAATCTCGAACTTGATGATGTAGATGTACTACAGGCACGAGCTACTTACTATGGAATGATGAGCGAGGTGGATGCCCAAATAGGACGTTTACTTGACTACCTAGAAGAAATTGACGCCTATGACAATACTTTGATAGTGTTTACTTCTGACCACGGAGAACAATTGGGTGATCATTGGCAGTTTTCAAAGCTTACTTACTTTGATCAGAGTTTTCACATTCCGCTAATTGTTCATCCACCAAAAACGAAGAAAAAATCCACTCGTGGCCAACAAGTGAACGCCTTTACCGAAAATATCGATATCATGCCTACCATTCTTGAGTGTATTGGCGTTGATATTCCAACTCAGTGTGATGGTGAGTCATTAAAACCATTTTTTGATGAAGATCACTCTTTTAACTGGCGCCAAGAAGCGCATTGGGAAATTGATTTTCGTAATTATACCAACTGGCAAGCATTTGATTTATTGCCCGACCAATCAGCACTATCGGTTATTCGAGACAACCATTACAAATATGTGCATTTTACTACCCTACCGCCACTATTTTTCGACCTTAAAAGTGATCCGAATGAGTTTAATAACTTAGCCCAAAACCCTGATTACCAACATCTAGTCCTTCAATACGCTCAAAAAATGTTGAGTTGGCGCATGAGCCATGATGAACGGCTACTAGCAAATACAAAATTAACAGAGACTGGTGTAATAGAGAGTAAGCCGCCGCGAAGATAACTTAATAAAAAAACTTTAATTACTTTAATAGAGGGAACGATTATGTCAATTCTAACAACTTGTATTGGTGCCTATCCTAAACCAGATTACTTGGCACTGCCTGATTGGTTTAACTGCCCTGAAGGTGTTGATACCGTGAACCCCACAGAATTATGGCAAAAAGCCTTTGATGCGCTGGGTGATGACGCGGAGCAGATTCTTCATCGAGCCGTTGAAGACGTTGTTGGTCAACAAATCTCCGCAGGCATCGACGTGCCAACAGATGGTGAAGTTCCTCGTGAAAATTATATTCACTATCATTGCCGCCATATTGAAGGCATTGATTTTTCAAAACTCACCAATAAAGTCTTGAGAGACGGCGCTTATAAGGCAAATTTACCGACTATTGTGATGCCTGTCAATGCTCGCGAACCCTTCCTCTATAAAGACTGGCAGCGAGCTCAAAATTGTGCTGCAAAATTAGGCGATAGATCGGTGAAAATAACTTTACCTGGACCAATGACTATTGGTGATACAACGGCTGATGATTATTACGAAAATCCTCAAAAACGAGGTGCTGCAATAGCCGCCGCTCTTAATAGTGAAGTCTTATCATTAGCTAAAGCTGGATGTCAACACATTCAGATTGATGAGCCTGTTTTTGCACGTTACCCAGAGAATGCACTTGCATTTGGCTTTGAGAATCTTGAGCGCGCCTTTCATGGCTGCCCTTCATCAGTAACACGAACGGTTCACATGTGTTGTGGGTACCCAGGTTCGCTAGATGATGAAGACTACCCTAAGGCTGATCATAATTCCTATTTCGCCATGGCAGATGCGATTGAGCAATCGAGTATTAATGCAATATCTCTGGAAGATGCACATCGCTATAATGATTTATCTCTATTGGAGCATTTTGTTACCACAACGGTTATTTTTGGTGCTGTAGCAATTGCAAAATCCAAGGTGGAACCGGTCGAAGAAATACGTGCCCGCTTGCTTCTGGCATTGGAACATATTGATGCTGAACGCTTAATAGCTGCACCGGATTGTGGACTTGGATTATTAGGTTGGACGCTTGCACGGGAAAAATTAAATAACTTGTGTGAGGCTGCTCGCTTAGTGTAGCTTTGAAACTTTATTAATACCTTGTCAAAGCTATGTTTTTCATGAAATATTACCCATTGGTTAAACTCGATTAACTGGCCTATGATTTGTTT
>Ga0207990_1000287_pt1 | contig 29930 bp, 34 predicted proteins | sample ETNtaG_8_FD_185780 | JGI IMG/M metagenome (GOLD analysis project Ga0207990, IMG submission 185780) | Marine microbial and viral communities from oxygen minimum zone, Eastern Pacific Ocean - ETNP201406SV75 (SPAdes) (version 2) | ecosystem: Environmental > Aquatic > Marine > Oceanic ...
AGAAACGATAAACCAGTTTACTGTAGTGATTGCTTTAGAAAGTATAAACCAGATGACTCTGGTAATGATAGACCATCACGAGACGATAGAGGTTCAAGAGGCTCAAGATATTCAAATGACAACAGAGGCTCAAGATATTCAAATGACAACAGAGGCTCAAGATATTCAAATGACAACAGAGGTTCAAGAAATTCCAGAGATAGTTCTAGACCAAGTAGAGGACGAAGTGATAAACTCTTGAGAAAACAAGAAAGTTTCTATTCTGGTGGTTCTGCTAAATTCAATGAATCATTACAGAAAAAATTATATGAAATTTTAGGTGGAAAAACCTGCTCTAGTTGTGGTTCTAATGATGAACGTTCTTTGGGTATTTGTGACATAAATGATAATCAACTATCTGGTGACACTAGACGTGGTAGTAAAGCCGCATCTTGGGGAAAATATATTTCTGCACCTGATGTTGCTAAAAAGGAACTTAAAGTATTCTGCTCAAATTGTAATGATGCTGTTGTACCTACTCCTAAACCACAAGAAGAACGTCCAAGATCAAAATCTAAAAGAAGTAAATATTTTCCTAGATAATTTCTAACTTATTTTGTTATTCTTTAGTAATTTCAATAATTGATTTAATCATTTTTGTTGATATCAAATTATGTTCTTTGTCTAGTACTGATTGTATAAAATCCGCAAATTTTTCAACATTCTCTTCATCTTTAAGTAAAATACTATGAGCTGATTTATCTTTCAACGAAATAACCATTTCATTTTTTATTATGTTTAAAATTCCAGTAACGTATGTTTCTTTATCTTCTTTTATGAAAATAAAACTCATTAATTTCTGAGCTTCATATTCGTCATCACATGTAATACTAGTTTTCATTTATTCTCTAAAAGAAATTGTTCTATTTGCTGTTTTGCTTTTTCTCGTTTCTCTTGATGTGTTTTAAGAAATTCATTAATTTTCTCAATTAAAATTGCCTTTAGTTCTCCTGAAAGTAATTTTCCTGATTTATAATCTTCATAAATCTTCTTCAATTTGTTATCATCCTGCTCAAAAAATATTCTCAAATATTGATATGATACATCAATATCTGGATTTCCTCCTAGTTTTCTATGTTGTTCAATATCTGGTTGTCCTCCTGAAAATGCAAATTTGTTAATTTTCTTTTTTACAATATCTGGTGTATCTGTTGTGTAAATTGTTCCCTTCTCTTCTGACGCTGACATTTTTCCTCCAGGTCCTGTTAATGCGGGAATCATGATATTGTGAATTAACGCTGGTTTTTGTTTTCCAATTTTTTGTGCAATATCTCTTGTTAATCTAAAATGTGGATCTTGATCTACTCCTAAAGGTATCAAAACTGGTTTATCTTCTATAAAACATGGAGCTGATTGTAAAGATGTATAGAAAATCATCCCAATATTTGTTTCATTAGTAAATCCAAATGTTGCTTTTGTATTTGAAAAATTAATTTTTTTTGCAACTTGAGCTGCAATTGGATATAATGTTTGAATATTTTTTGTATTGATAATGATTTTTGTTTTTTCTGGATTGAAACCTAATGCTATGAAATCTAGGGCATTTTCATATGCAAATTTGTTAGTTTCTTCTAAAGTCAAATTTGTTTTTGAATAGAATTTCTCATCATCAGTTAATTGAAAATACAAATTTACATCAAATTTATCTTGTAACCATTTTGCAAATACCCATGGTACCAAATGTCCTATATGAGTATGTCCTGATGGACCTCTTCCAGTGTAAAGAAAAAATTCATTACCTTTTTCATAATCTTCTAAAATTCTATTCATTTCTCTATGCGAAAAGAATATTCCTCTTCTAAGCATAAAATGATCCTCATTTGTCATTTTCTTAATTTTTTCAAGTAATTCTGGTGTTATTTTTTGAGTCCCAAATTTTTTAATTAGTTTATCATAATCGATATCTCCTTCAACATGCCAAGGAGTTACAATGAATTCATCAGCTGGCATTCAACATGACTTGGGTTAAGGTTTAAAAAGTCTTTTTCGATCTTTGATCTATTGTCACAAGTTTTTCATGATATTGAAAAAAAAATCATTACTTCCTTAAAGGAAAATCCATTTCAAACACCTGAAACACTTGAAAAATCTACTCAACTTTTACCAGATCAAATTAGACGTGGAATTGAATGGTTAAAATTAAAAAATTTGGCTATAGTTGATGAATCAAAAAGTAGCACTATGAGTTTGGGTAAAAATGGTTTGGATTCTTTTGAAAAAGGATTACCTGAACGAAGATTATTAAATTTAGTTAAAAATGGACCAAGAAAATTATTTGATTTACAAAAAGAATTGGGCTTTATTTTTGGACCTGCAATGGGTTTGTGCAGAAAAAATAATTGGATTGAAACTTCCTCTGATGAAATTATTATCAAAACAATTCCTTCTATATTACCTGGTGAAAAAACCCTTCAGCAAATTGGAAATGGTAAATTATCTAAAGGTGAACTTGATACCACTGATTTAACTGATCTTTTGAAACGTCCAGATTTTATTGTTGAAAATATTGTAAAATCTAAAAAAATTAGTTTAACTAATTCTGCAAAGTCTATAGATATCTCAAATATTTCTGGCGCAATAGATGTTGAAGCTAAAGTACCTGAACTCTTTGTTGCAAGAACACATCCATTAAAAGATACAATTGATGAAATACGTGAAATTTTTGTTACATTAGGTTTTTCAGAAATACTTGGAAATATGACTCAATCTAGTTTTTGGAATTTTGATGCTTTATTTACACCACAGGATCATCCTGCAAGAGAATTACAAGATACTTTTTTCTTAGATAGTATTTCTGCTAAAAAAATTGGAACTGCAGAACAAATTAGAAAAGTTTCTGATTCCCATAAGAAAAATTGGCGATATCAGTGGGACATCAATGAAGCTCGTAAAATGGTTTTAAGAACTCATACTACTTGTGTAACGATTAAACATTTAGCTGAAAATAAGCCTGATGAAGCACGAATTTTTTCATTGGGACGTGTATTTAGAAATGAAAAAGTTAGCTACAAACATCTTGTTGAATTTAATCAAATAGAAGGTATTGTTGTTGGAAAAGATGCTAATTTGAGAAATTTAATGGGAATTCAAAGAGAATTCTATAAACGAATTGGAATTACTAAAATCAAATTTTGGCCAACTTTTTTCCCATACACTGAACCATCTCTTCAAACTATGGTTTACAATGAAAAATTAGGAAAATGGATTGAATTATTTGGAATGGGAATTTTTAGACCTGAAGTTACCAAACCTCTTGGAATCACTAAACCTGTTTTGGCATGGGGTGGTGGTATTGAGAGAATTGCTATGTTAAAGTATGATTTAGATGATGTACGAGAGTTTTACAATAATAATTTGGGATGGTTAAGGAGTAACACAAAATGCCAGTAATTGAATTATCTTATTCTCGTCTCCAAAAATTGATTGGTAAAGTTTCTAAGAAACAAATTTCTGATTCATTACCTTTTCTAGGATTAGATATTGAATCTGAAGATAAAGATCTAGTTAGAATTGAATACAGTCCAAATCGTCCAGATTATTCCACTGATTATGGAATTGCACTTGGTTTGCAAGGATTGTTTGGAATAAAAACTGGTTCAGTAAAACTAACTATCAAAAAATCTAAGAGTTACAATATAATTGTCAAACCAACTGTCTCCAAAATCCGTCCATTTGTGACTGGAATCATTGCTAAAAATGGCAAAATTGATGATAAAACCATTAAACAATTAATGACTATGCAAGAGGATCTTCATTTTGGAATTGGAAGAAAAAGAAAAAAATCTTCTATTGGAATACATGACTTGGATAAAATTTCTTTTCCTTTAATCTACACTACTATAACTAGAAATCATAAATTTATTCCGTTAAATTCTGAAAAAGAACTTTCAATTTCTGAAATTCTTAGTGATACTGAAACAGGTAAAGATTATGGTTCTCTTCTTGGACAATCTTCTCAAGTGCCAATTATTATGGATGCAAATGAAAAAACAGTTTCTTTTCCTCCAATTATTAATGCTGCAATTACTACCGTTACCACAAAAACTAAAAATCTCTTTGTTGAAGTAACTGGAATAAATAAAGATGATGCTGAAGACATGCTTTCAGTTGTTGCAACTATTTTACAAAGTGCAGGATTTACTTTAGAACATATTCAAATTTCTGGAGCAAAAAATTCTTCACCTAAACTTCAAGAAAAGGAAATGATTGTTGATCCTTCCTTGATTAATCAAACTCTTGGTTTAAACCTAAACACTACAAAAATAATTACTTCCTTAAAAAAATCTAGACTAACAGCACTATCTAAAGGAAAAAAGATTGTTTGTTCAATTCCTGCATATCGATTTGATATCTTTGGTCCAATGGATTTAGTTGAAGAAGTTGCTTTAGGTTATGGAATTCAAAATTTTGAGCCTACAATATCTCCTTCTCAAACTCTTGGTCAAACTAATTCTGTATCTATTCAGTTGAAATCTTTAGATCAAACTATGATTGGATTGGGATTTCTTGAAGCATTGAATTCTAGTTTGAGTAGCAAACGTGTCTTATATGATATGACTAATAGAGATTCTAAAAAAATTATTTCTGTACTTGATTCAAAAAGTCAGGAACATACTATTCTTCGTGATTCTATACTTCCTGGTTTGATAGAAAATCTTTCAAGAAATATTCATGAATCTTATCCTCAAAAAATGTTTGAAACTGGAAGTATTTTTAATTTAGATAATCCCATATCTGAAAAAACTAACCTTGCTGTTATTAGTGCTCATAAAGATGCAAATTTTACTGAAATTAAATCTGTGTTACAAAGTTTGTTAAAAATTGGATTTGGAATTCAAATTGAAACTAAAACTGTAATTGATTCTAGCTTTAAAAATGGTCACTGTGCTAATATTATTTTTAATAAAAATATCATTGGAATTATCGGTGAGATTGATTCTAAAATTATTGATAATTATAAAATCCGTGTACCTGTAGTTGGATTTGAAATTTCAATTTCTGATTCTATTCTTAAATCCATCTAGAAGCCAATTACCCAATTAATTTTATTTTGGGTTATTTTCACAACTATCTTATTTTTAATGTTTTTTAGTAGGATGTCTGATACAATTAAACGCCCAAGAGCAGGCACACATACGGAATAGGATGACGCTGATCGTAATCGATACCAATGATTTCTAATTCACCCAGGTGTGCTACATTATGGGCAACCCCGGTTTCAGAACGTGATGAGGCGTATGGCTATGTCCAATGAAATTTTGCGAGTCAGAACCGGGGAACAATACTTCTTTTAAAAACCATTAAACATCTATCTTAATACAAAAATTGTAATGGTGAATTACTGGTTAGCAAAACAAGAACCCAGCGGGCCTCGTGGATATAATTTTGAACAATTGAAAAAAGAAAGAACAACTGTTTGGGATGGAGTTCATAATAATTTGGCATTAAAACATATGAGAGAAATGAGATCTGGTGATCTAATTTTTTTTTATCATACTGGTGATGAAAGACAAGCAGTAGGAATAATGCAAGTTACTTCAAAACCTTATCCTAACCCAAAAGAGGAAATTGAACGTTTTATTGTTGTTAATGTAAAATACAAAAAAACTCTAAAAAGACCTGTTACACTTTCTGAAATCAAAAATAATAAAAAATTTAAAGATTGGGAACTTGTTAGAATTTCAAGATTATCCGTAATGCCTGTACCAAAATCCATTTGGGATGAAATTTTAAAAATTTCTCAAGACTAAGTGTAATAGGTTTATTGATATAGTAGAATTATTTTCTTACTGTATGGCAACAGCTTATGTTTTAATAAACTGTGAATTGGGTTCTGAAGAAGCTATTATTCAGCAACTAAAGGGCTTAGACGGTGTAAAGGAAGTTCATGGAACTTTTGGTGCATATGATATTTTGGCCAAGATTGAATCTGATACAGTTGAAAAACTACGAGAAACAATTACCTGGAAAATCAGAAAAATTGAAAAGATTCGTTCTACTTTAACCCTTATGGGTATTGACGGTCAAACATAAAACACCCTTTTTTTCTAATTATGATTCTACATTTTATTTTTGTTGTAAAAGAAGAAGACCGACAAAAACGAAAATTTGAATTTGAGTATGTTCAAAAAATGGCCCAATTTTACAAAGTATGGATTAATGAAAATTTTGGAATAGATTATGAAATTCAATGTGATGAATTAATTACAAAACCTAGAAGTATTTTTCAAAAAATTGATTCTCATACATTAGTACGTGATCATGAACAACGAGGGAAAGATATTTACCATTTTTACTTAACCCATTTCAGGCCAATATGGACTGATTGTACTTGTGAAGGTTATCACGCAGAAAATTTTGGAATGGCATTTTGGCAATCTCCCAAAGAATCTAATGATGTTTTATTTTTAGCTGAAAAAAATTGTACAACTGTTTCTCATGAAATTCTTCATGAAATGTTGAGAATTAAAAAACACAAAAAATACATTCATGATGTTCATGATGTGTGGACAAAACATTTCTATGATCAATTAGAATTTCAACAATATGGTGCAGATTTTCAAAATACTGAAGACAAGCCTATGTTCTTAACTATGGATATTAGTAAATTCAAAAATTAATTATTTTTAAAATATTAACATTTTGTAACTGAATAAATATTATTTTCAAAATTTGCAGTTTTAAAATCTAATTTATTTTCAGGATCATTATCTCTTGATTTACTTAATTCTTGAAGAGCTATTAATGCCTCTTTTCTAAAATTTACTGATGAACCATATACTGCATCTGTTAACATTGTTCCATGATCTCCTCTTTTAATATCATCCACCGTTTCATAAAATCTATCTGTTTCTTTTTTATTAACTGGATTTCCAGTTGCTTTGTTATGTGCAACTGCAATATACATTCCATTATTTTTTACTGCCACTAGAATTTTGTGATTTTTACCTGTGGCTCCTGGTATGGTTTCATTAATCAAAACTTCACATTTGTGATACATACTTGAAACATATGCAAAAAATCTATACTGTGCATATTTCCCTGCATCATCTTCTTCACAACCTACAAAGACTTTATGCAACAGATGTAATGCATCATCATTCATACTTTGTAATCTGTCATCAATTCTACCCCTTTCAAGTAATTCTGATTTACATTCTTTGGCAATCAAAACTAAAATAAAATCTGGTAAATTATAATTTTTTAGTGCAGCAACAAATGAGCCTGCTTGAGACATTCCAAATTTTGGAAATCCTTTATTGACCATATTGTAATCCTTCTTTAGAAAATTTTGAATTAATTGACAACGCATTAGAAAGATGAAGTTGGCTTATAATTGTTGAGAATTAACATGCCTAATTTACCATTTTTTTCTATTTCTAAATTGTAAATATTAAATTCGGGAAGAATTTCTTTGATATTATGGAAACTTCTACTACTGCTGAACTTGTTTCTAATGTTTATTCTAAATTAACCAAAAATATTGCAAAATTTAGAAATGTTGTAGGACGACCTCTCACACTTACTGAAAAAATTCTATCAGGTCATTTGAATGAAATTAATGAAACAAATTTCTCAGGTGGCAAGGATTATGTTTTTCTAAAACCTGATAGAGTTGCCTTACAAGATGTTACTGGACAAATGGTAATGCTTCAATTTATGCAAGCTGAATTAAATCAAGTATCATTACCAACTACTGTTCATTGTGATCATTTAATCCGAGCAGAAGTTCAAGGAGATATTGATATGAAGGTTTCATTAGATGAAAATAGTGAGGTCTTTAAATTTTTACAATCTGCAGCTGCAAAATATGGTTGTGGATTTTGGAAACCAGGTGCGGGAATTATTCATCAAGTAGTTCTTGAAAATTATGCATTTCCTGGTGGATTAATGATTGGAACTGATTCCCATACTCCTAATGCTGGTGGTCTTGGAATGATTGCAATTGGTGTTGGGGGTTTAGATGCTGCAGAAACTATGGCTGGACTACCTTGGGAATTACTTTATCCAAAAAGAGTTGGTATCAAATTAACTGGTAAACTTGATGGTTGGACAGCACCAAAAGATATTATTTTAAAAGTTGCTGAAGAACTAACTGTTTCTGGTGGAACAAATGCTATTGTTGAATATTTTGGTCCAGGTACAAAATCAATTAGTTGTACTGGAAAAGCTACTATTACAAATATGGGTGCAGAAATTGGAGCAACTTGTTCTGTATTTCCATATGATGAACGAATGGAAACTTATCTAAAATATACTAATAGAAAAGAAATTGCAGAACTTGCAAATCAAAATAAGGAATTATTAGTTGCAGATCCTGAAGTTGAATCAAATCCTGAAAAATTCTTTGATAAAATAATTGAAATTAATTTATCTACTTTAGAACCTCATATTGTTGGACCTCATACACCTGATTTAGCAAGATCTATTTCTGAACTTGCTGATGATGTAATATCTAATGATTATGCTGATCCAATTTCTGTTGCATTAATTGGAAGTTGTACTAATTCTTCTTATGAGGATATGTCTAGAGCTGCAAGTTTAGCTCAACAAGCAAAATCTAAAGGAATTAAATCAAAAATCCCATTACTTGTAACTCCCGGTTCTGAACAAATTAGAGGTACTATTGAAAGAGATGGTCAAATGGATTCTTTAAAAGATATTGGAGCAACTGTTTTGGCAAATGCATGTGGTCCATGTATTGGACAATGGAATAGACCTGAATTAGAAAAAAATAAAAAAAATTCTATTGTTACCACATTTAACAGAAATTTCCCTGGTAGAAATGATGGTCAAAGATCTACTTTGAATTTTATTGGTAGTCCTGAAATGATAATTGCATTAGCACTTGGAGGACGATTATCTTTCAATCCTCTAAAAGATGATCTTGTTGCTGCTGATGGAAGTAAATTCAAACTAGAACCACCAAAAATTGCTCCTGAAGTTCCTGAAGACGGATTTATGATTCCTGATAATATTTTTGTTCCACCTCCTACTGGTTCAAGTAATGTTCCCATAGTAATTGATCCTAATAGTAAACGTCTTCAACGTTTGGAGCCCTTCGCTAAATGGAATGGATCTGATTTTGTTGAACTTCCTATAATGGTCAAAGCAAAAGGAAAATGTACTACTGATCATATTTCTCCTGCAGGTGCATGGTTATCTCTTAGAGGTCATTTAGATAATCTCAGCGATAATATGTTGTTAGGTGCTGTCAATGCTTTTAATGATGAAGTTGGTCAAGGTAAAAATATTTTAAATAATGAAATTGAATCTTTTTCAAAAATTGCTAGACAGTATAAACAACAAGGATTCAACTGGGTAATTATTGGGGATAATAATTATGGTGAGGGAAGTAGTAGAGAACATGCTGCTATGACTCCTCGTTATTTGGGATGTGTTGCTGTAATCACAAAAAGTTTAGCAAGAATCCATGAAACAAATTTGAAAAAACAAGGTGTTCTAGCATTAACTTTCAGTGAACCCGATGATTATGAGAAAATTCTTGAAGATGATAAAATTAGTTTGATTAGTTTGAATGAATTAGAACCTGGAAAACAAGTTACATGTATTATTACTCATAACAATGAAACTAAAGAACAAATTCTTTTAAATCATTCTTATAACAAATCACAAATTGAATGGTTCAAACATGGTTCTGCATTAAATGTACTCCGAAATAAGAAATAAAATTTGAAATGGGCCCGATCGGATTTGAACCGACGATCGATGGTTTTGGAGACCATCGCCCTACCAGGCTAGGCTACGAACCCACAAGAATCGAAACATTTTGCTTGAATTTTAACTTATTTTTAACCAAGATTTATTTGCAATAATCGTTAGTTTCTTATTGATAAGCAATTATGGCAAAACCCATTTACTTTCTTTTAGGCGCAATTCCAGTAATTGTTGCATTATTAATTTCAGTTCCATTAATCACAAAAAATGAAATTCCTATATCTGCTGCAAATTCTTTTGATAAAATTGAAATAGAATATACAAAACATCAATTAAAAAAAATATCCAATGGTATTACTGAAAGAATTGGTGCACAAAAAACTGAAATTCTTTTAATAAAAAATAACGGAGATACCAAATACACTATAACTGAAAAGGGTTATCCTCGACCTGATATTCGCTCAAATATTGATGAAAAAAATTTGGATAAAATTAAAGCTCTCATCAAAGAAACAGGTTTTATTGCAATACCTTCTAATTCATTTTCCATTTTTGAAAATGTAACTGATTATCAAAAATCTTCTGTTAAAATTACGCTTAACGGACAAGTAAATCAAATTCATTGGCCTGAAACAAATGCAACTCCTGATTTTATTCCACCTATAATCGCCATGGTTGAATCTGAGTTGGATAAAATAATGTCCGAAATTAGTGAATAAGTACAAATAGTCTTTGTCAAAAATTGATACATGCTTCCATTATATGGTGAAAGAACTAATGCTAAAGGAATTATTTCTGAAAAATTAAATTCTATTGATATTTTACGTGGTTCATCCACTCTAAAACGTGGTTTTGCTCATATGCAGAAAAATGGTGTTGTAATGGATGTTACAAATGTTGAGCAAGCATTAATTGCTCAAGAAGCTGGTGCAGTCTCAGTAATGGTTTTAGATAAACTTCCTTCTGAAGTTAGAAAAGCTGGTGGTGTTGCACGTACTGCAAGTATTAGAATTATTGAGGAAATTATGGATTCTGTAACTATTCCTGTAATGGCAAAATGCCGAATTGGTCATGTCAATGAGGCATTAGTTTTACAAGAAACTGATGTTGATATGATTGATGAATCTGAAGTTTTAACTCCTGCTGATGAGTTACATCATATTTGGAAATGGGATTTCACGACACCTGTTGTAAATGGTGCGAGATCTTTGGCTGAAGCTTTAAGAAGAATTGAAGAAGGTGCTTCTATGATTAGAACAAAAGGTGAACCTGGAACTGGAAATGTTGCAGAAGCCATTACTCATATTAAAAAAGTTAATGATGAATTAAGAACTATTAAATCAATTTATGATTCTGGAGATAATCAAGATTTAGTTCGAATTGCTAGGGAATTCAAAGTCTCTTATGATATTGTAGAGCAAACTGCAAAACTTGGAAGATTACCTGTTGTAAATTTTGCAGCAGGTGGAATTGCAACTCCAGCTGATGCAGCATATTTGATGTCTCTAGGATGTGATGGCATCTTTGTTGGTTCTGGAATTTTTAATGCTGATGATGCACAAGAAAGAGCAAATGCAATTGTTTTGGCAACTACTTTTTGGAATGAATCTGATAAAGTAAAAGAAGCTCAGAAAATGATTGATGAAAGACAATCTATGCTTGGATTAGATGTTAAAACCTTAGAATTACGTATGCAAGATCGTGGTGGTTCAGCATGAGTCTTAATCTTGGAGTTTTATCTATTCAGGGTGATATTCTAGAGAATATTATTTCTGTACAATCTGCTATTGATGCATTAGATATCGATGGAACTGTTACTAGTGTTAGAACTCCTGATGAAATCTCTCAAGTTGATGGTCTCATAATTCCAGGCGGTGAAAGTACTACTATTGGACAACTCTCTTTAGCTAATGGAACATTAAAAATTTTAAAAGAAAAAATTGAACAAGGAATGCCTGTATTGGGAATTTGTGCTGGAATGGTAATGTTATCAAAAACTGCTCAAGATAAAGTTGTAGGTAAAATCGATCAACCTCTATTAGAAATTCTTGATATTAAATTAGAACGAAATTCATTTGGACGACAACGAGAATCTTTTGAAACTGATATTTCTTTAACTTCTCTTGGAATTCCTACATTTAATGGCGTTTTCATTAGAGCTCCATCAATTTCTGATGTTGGTTCTGATGTAGAAATTTTATCAAAGTTTAATGAAAAAATCATTGCTGTTAAAAAAGACAACATAATTGGAGTTGCATTTCATCCTGAATTAACTACTGATATTTCATTACACAAATATTTTGTTAATCTTGCAAATACTTTAAAAAACTAATAATAAATAATTAAAAAATTATTTTTAATCTAATAAATTATGCATAGATTTCAAATCTTTAGCAAATGGTTTTAATATTTCTGGAATTTCAATTTTAATTGAATCTTTCAAAGATAAATTTTGAGATTTCTTTTCATTCCACACTTTAGAATTAAATTCTGATATTTCTTTAGAGATATCAGTTTGAGATTCTATGTTTTCTGAATTGACTTGTTTTTGTTTATGTATACTTTCATTCGAATACAATATTTTCCAAAGATGTTCTGTAATGAATGGTGTAATTGGAGCTAATAATTTTAAAATGGTTGATAGTGTTTTGTGTAGTGTAAATATTGCACCATCTCTTTCTTCATCTGAAAATTCAATTCCATATGCTCTTGCTTTGACCATTTCAATGTAATGTGCTGCAAATACATTCCATGTGAATTCTCTAATTGCTATTGCAGGAATGAAGAAATTATATTCTTCATAACCTTTTTTGCATTCTTTTACTAGTTTATCTAATTCTGACAAAATCCATTTATCTGATGCATTAGGTACTCCTGAATCAATGACTGGAAAACTAGATAAAAATCTGGAAACATTCCATAATTTACTTAGAAATTTCTTAGTTGATTCAATTTTTTGTTCATTACATCTAAAATCGTATCCGTGATTAATCTCACTTGCACTCCAAAATCTAAAAGTATCTGCACCTAGTTTTTCAATTACTGGTAATGGATCTATTGCATTTCCTTTACTTTTACTCATTTTCATTCCTTTTTCATCTAAACCGTATCCCATTACCCAAGCTTCAGACCATGGTTTTTGCCCTGTTAATTCTTCACATCTCAATAACGTATAGTATAGCCATGTTCTCACAATGTCTTTTGCTTGCGGTCTAATTGATGCTGGATAAACTTTTTTGAAAAATTCCTCATCTTTCCCAAATTTACTAATGAAAAGTGGCGATACGCTGGAATCCATCCATGTATCAAATGTTCTTTCTTCACCGATAAACTCTGTAGATTTACATTTTGTACAATTTGCTATTGGACATTTTTGATTCCAAGGTCTGTAGTATTTTCCTGGTTCTGGGACGTGTGGTTCTGAACAATTTTTACAATACCAAATTGGAATTTCAGTACCATAAAATCGTCTTCTTGAAATTGGCCAATCAATATTAATGGATTCTAACCAATTCATTAAAATTTGTTTATGCATTGTAGGATGAAATGTTAATTCTTCTCCTACTTTTTTCATTTTTTCAACTTTTTCTTTTTGTTTAAGATAGTATTCTTCCATTGGTATGATTTCAATTGGAGCTTTACTTCTTTCTGAAATTGGAGTTCTATGAATGATATCTTCAATTTTTTCAACAAATCCTCTGACCTCTAAATCTTCTATAATTTTTGTTCTTGCTTGTTTTGGTTTCAAGCCTGCATATTCGCCTGCCACTTCTGTCATTCTTCCATTTAGTCCAATTGCAATTATTTCTTGTAATTGTAATTCTCTAAATAATGCTACATCGTTTTGATCACCATAACTACATACCATTACTGCACCTGAACCAAATTCTTGTTTAGCTGAATGGTGAGTTGTTAATTCTACTTCTGAATTTGTAATTGGTATAATTATTTTTTTACCAATATATTTTGAATATCTTTCATCTTCTGGATTTACGATAATTGTTCTACATGCACAGAGTAATTCTGGTCTTGTACTTGCAATGATTATTTCCTGATCTGTATCTTTTATTTTAAATTTCATGTAAACTAATTTAGTTTGTATGTCTTCGTAGATTATTTCTGCATCTGCAATGGTAGTTCCTGAAATCCAATCGTAATTGTTGGGTCTATTTGCAAGATATACTTGACCTTTTTTCCATAAGTCAATGAATGTTGATTGTGTTAGTGTTCTGTATTCTTCAGAATCTGTTCTATAGTAATTTGCAAAATCCCCACTAATTCCTAAATTTTTCATAATTAGAATCATTTCTGCTTCTAAATCATCTAAAGCATTTTTACATAAACCTAAAAACTCATTTCTATCTGTTTCTCTCATTCTAATTTTGTGCTTTTTTTCTGTATACAGCTCTACTGGTAATCCATTTCTGTCTATGCCTATTGGAAAATATACATTTTTTCCAGCCATTCTTGCAGTACGTGCAATCATATCTATTTGTGAATAATGTGCTGCTGCACCTATGTGCCATGGTCTACCTGATGGATATGGTGGAGGCGTGTCTATTGTAAAATTATTTTCTTTAGGTATAAAATCATAAATTTTGTCTTCTTCCCATTGTTTTAGAATATTTTTTTCTAATTCTGGATTCCATGCTTTTTCTGATATTTTTGGTTCCATTTTTTATCTTTCAATGTTGGAAATTATATGCGATCCTTTATTGTATCCTTCATAAATGTAAACTCCTACTGCTTCTACATTTGCTGGCATTTTTGGAACTAATAATTTTATAATTTCACTTGATAAATTTTCAACTGTAGCTTCTCCTTCTAAAAGATATGTTGTATCTTTTGGAACTTGCAAATCAAACATTCCTTTTGGTCCCTCAAAATTAATTTCATAATGAGAATCGTCCTCTTTTTTTAGATATTTTCTATTGATGAAAAATTTATGATCAAATTCATTGATAACTTCTTTAATAATTTTTTTTGCTATTCCAAAATCAACAAGTAAATTATTTTTCATTTGACCCACTAATTCTACCATAACTGATGATGTATGTCCATGTAGAATTGAACATTTTTCAACTAATGGAAGTATGTGTGCATAATCAAATGAAAATGAAGCATCTTCTAAAAATATGGATCCTGTTTGAGGTGTTTTATCATAAAATACAATATCTTGTAATTCTTTAATCTGTGCAACATATTTTGCATGTCCAATTGCCATAATTTTCCCCTCAGGAAAATCTTCTTTAATTTGTTTATATTTTTCAATATCTTTATCATTATCGATTACTTCGATTAACCCTTTTTCCGTTTTAAAATCAATTTTTACTTTAGTTCCATTTTTTAGTGTAATTTCATGATTGTACTCGTAATCATTTTCTAAAAATGTGAGCATTTGTGCTACTGTTAATTCTGTTCTTGTTTTTAGTAAATTTCCCTTTTTGTCTATATACTTAAAATCTGAATCTAAAATTGTAGGGCTTGTAGTCATGTGACATTTTTTGATTATGGATATAATATAAATTCTATAATGATCTGAATGAATATAATTTTTTTACACTAAACTAATGCATTTAAAATTCTAGCAAGGTTGACATCATTTTTTGTAATTCCTCCTGCATCATGTGTTGTTAATTCTACTGTGATTCTATTGTACACATTAAACCATTCTGGATGATGATTCATTTTTTCAATTTCCATAGCTGCTCTAGTCATAAAACCAAATGCTTGATTGAAATTATCAAATTTAAATTCTTTGTGTAGTTTATCATTTTTTACACTCCATTCTGATAATTGTTTCAATTCTTCTTCAATTTCTAATTCTGATAATCTCATCATATTGTATTATTTTTATTGTTAGATTAATAGATTGATGAATTACATGTTTTCTTAATTTATTAATAATTTTACCATAATTTTCCTTGCATTTCTAAAATTAATTTTATATCTTTTGAAATTGTATCTATTGTATCTAAATCATAATTTGCATTTGTAAAATTTATCGATGTAAATGTTGCACCCTCAAAATTTGTATGTCTTAAATTTACTCCACTTAGATTCGTATTTTTTATTTCTGCATTTCTTAAATCTGCATAAAATAAATCTGCTCCACTAATGTTTGCATTTGTAAGATCAACCCCATACAAGTCAGTATCCCAAAGTTTTGCATTTGAAAGATTCACATTTTGTAAATCTGCTCCTCTTAATTTCACATTAAATAATATTGTATCACTTAAATCTGCTCCCGTTAAATCTGCTCCACTTAAATTTGCGTTATGTATGTCTCTATTTTTAAGATTTACTCCACTTAGATTCGTATTTGATAAATTTCTTCCAATTAATTCTTCATAATCAAAATTAACTTTTGATAAATTTCTTTTTTTAAAAATATCTTTTGGTTCCATTTTATTTTCCAGTAAAACATTTCGTTATTATTGTGTTTATGGCTATTTTCTCTCTATTAGACATAGTTTATGGAAATATATGTAAAATTAATTCTATGATTTAATGTGAGTGTATGGATTTCCTGAATCAGACATTATTAAAAAATATTAAAAATTCTATTTCTGAGATAGTACCAAAAAAGAAAATAGGTATTGCTTTTTCTGGCGGTGTTGATAGCACATTAGTTTCAAAAATTTGTTCAGATATGGGCTTTGATGTTGTTTTGCTTACTATTGGGTTTTCTGAATCTCATGATATTTTATTTTCTAAAGAAGTTAATGAATTTCTGAAATACTCCCATCATATTTTAGAAATTGATAGTGAAACATTTCCTACAATTACTTCTAATATTCGTAATGTGATTGATACTGATAATTTATCTTGGAATGAAAACTGTATTGCTTTTCATTATGTATCTAAACTTGCAAAAAGTTTGAATCTTGATACTGTGATTACTGGTAACGGTATTGATGAATTATTTTGTGGATATAATGTATATCGTGAAGCTTTTTCTGGCGGTGAAATTAGAATTAATGAGGTTATGGAATTGAAATTAGATAATGAATTAAAAATGATGAAGGCTGTAAATATGATTGCTTCAGAATTTAATGTGAAAATTCTACAACCTTTACTATCTACACCGTTCATAGAGTATGCAAAAACTGTTCCTATTTCTGAAAAAATTCATAGTTCTGATGATCTATTTCGTAAACATATCATACGTAAATTAGCTAGTGATATTGGTGTTCCAGAAATTTCTTGCACTAAAAGAAAAAAAGCATTACAATATGGTTCTAAAATTCATAAATCTTTAATAAAAATTAAATAAATTTTTTTATTGTTTTCTGAACTGATTTTTCAACATTACTAATGATTTTAGGTGATGCTCCCAGATGTTTCTCTGGTGCAAAAATTGAATCTATTTCATTATTTGTTAATTTTGAAGAGAATGCTTTATCGTTTTTAATTGCATCTTTATACAACATTCCTTTGTCATTTGCTTCAAATGCAACTCTTTGCACATCCCTATAGGCTACAAATCTTGGAATACCTTTTTTGATGAGTGCCTCTAAAACAAATTCTGCAAATATTTGTCCTTTTGTAATGTATAGATTATCCACAATTCTTTTTTCATTTACCATTAAATTTGATATAATTCTAGTCATTGTTTCTAACATTTCATCAACTAAAATTGAAACTGTTGGAATTACAAATCTTTCATTAGCTGAATTTGAAAGATCTCTTTCATGCCATAGTGGAATATTTTCAAATGCAACTGTAACTTGACTTCTTACTAATTTAGATAATGATGATACTCGCTCACTCTTTATTGGATTTCTTTTCACTGGAACTGCACTACTTCCCATTTGTCCTTTTTTGAATTGTTCTGCAACTTCTCCAATTTCAGTTCTTTGTAAATTTCTAATTTCTATTGCAATTTTTTCTAATGTTGTACCAATTAATGCTAATTCAAATACGTATTCAGCATATCTTTCTCTAGGAACAACTTGTGTTGTAACTTCTGCTGGAAATAATTTTAACCTCTTTGCAGCTCTTTTTTGTACTTCTAGTGCCTCTGCACCCATTAAAGAACCAGTTCCAACAACTCCTAATGTTTTACAAATCAAAATTCTTTTCTTTATCTCTTCAATTCGTTCTACATGTTTTGCCATTTCTGCAGCCCAGTTTGCAAATTTTAATCCAAATGAAATAATGCTTGCATGTTGTCCGTGAGTTCTGCCTACTGCTGGTATCTTCGCATATTTTGTAGATTTTTTTGCAAGAATTGATGCCATTTTTGCAACTTTAGGTTCAATGATCTGTAATACATCTCTCATTTGCATTGAATTACTTGTATCAACTAAATCATTACTTGTAAGACCATAATGGATCCAAGGTCTTGCACTTTTGGAACATTTCTCACTAAGTGATTCTACTAATGCTGCTGTATCATGATCACTTTTTGCTTCTAATTGTTTGATTCTTTTTGCAGTGATTTTTCCTGATATTGCAACTCTGTGAATTTCTTTACCTATGCTTTTTGAAATAATTCCTATTTCACTTTGGGCGATGGCTGCAGCTCCTTCAATTTCTAACTGATAATCAACTTTCTTTTGTTCACTAAAAATTTCCATCATTTCTTTGGTGCCATAACGACCATTATCAATAGGTAAAATTGCCATCGTTTTGGTATCTGTATATTAGAAAATAAATCTACTTATTTTTTCATCTATTTTTGCGATCATTGGATGATAAATCTCTATTACAAACTATTTTTTGATTAAAATCTAACATATTTTTATTTTAATTCATATTAGTTTAAAATTATTTTTAGAATACTTCTGATGATTTAAATTGGATTGAAAGATAATTTTACCGATACTTATGTCGTCAAACATTCCAAAAAAAATTGGAGAAAATCAATATCAAATTGATGCTGATCCTAGTCTTGGAATGAACGTTCCTGTAAAAATTTATGCTGATGAGCCATTATTACAAAAAATGCTATCTGATAGGACTATTATGCAGGCTCGAAATGTTGCTTCTATTCCGGGTATTGTTAGTCATAGTGTTGTTTTACCTGATGGCCATGAAGGATATGGTTTTCCTGTGGGTGGGGTTGCAGCTATGGATGCTGAAGAAGGAATGATTAGTCCTGGTGGTGTTGGATATGATATTAATTGTGGAGTAAGACTACTTCGTTCAAACTTAACTGAACAAACTGTTCGTTCAAAATTAAAAGATTTAGTTAATGATTTGTTTAGTTCAATACCTTCTGGTGTTGGTTCTAAAGGTGCAGTTCGTTTAACTAATTCAGAACTTGATGAAGTTTTAGTAAATGGTGTTAATTGGGCTATTGATCATGGATATGGTTCAACAAATGATTCTGATGTTTGTGAAGAAAATGGTAGGATCCTAAATGCTGATCCAAACAAAGTTTCTGATAAAGCAAAAAAAAGAGGGGCCCCTCAACTTGGAAGTCTTGGTTCTGGTAATCATTTCCTTGAAATTCAAAAAGTTGCGGAAATACATGATGAAGAAGCAGCTAGTAGAATGGGAATTAAAGAAGGCACAATTACCGTTTTAATTCATTGTGGCTCTAGAGGATTTGGTCATCAAGTTTGTAGTGATTATCTACGAGTAGCAGAACAAGCTATGGAAAAATATAACATTAGTTTACCTGATCGAGAACTTGCTTGTGTCCCAAATAATTCTGAAGAAGGTGAGTCCTATAGAAAAGCAATGTTTGCCGCATTAAATTTTGCATGGAGCAATAGACAAATGATTACTCATTGGACTAGAAAATCATTTGAACGTGTATTTAATCAAACAGAATCTGATCTTGATATGAAATTAGTTTATGATGTTGCACATAACATTGCTAAGGTAGAAAAACACAAGGTTGATGGTCAGGATAGAAAATTAGTTGTTCATAGAAAAGGTGCAACAAGAGCATTTCCTTCAAATCGTGATGAAATCCCTTCTAGATATCGAGATTTAGGTCAACCTGTTTTAGTTCCTGGGTCTATGGGAACTTCAAGTTGGATTTTACTTGGAAAATCAAATTCTATGGATTTGAGTTTTGGTTCTACTGCTCATGGTGCAGGAAGAACTATGTCTAGATCAAAGGCTAGACGAAATTTTACTGAGGAAAATGTAAAAAAATCTCTTAATGATAAAGGAATATTCATCAAAGCATTAACTCGAGATGGAGTTGTTGAAGAAACACCTGAGGCTTACAAAGACGTTGATTCTGTAGTTAATGTTTCACATAATTTGGGAATTGCTACTAAAGTTGCAAAATTAATACCTATAGGTGTGATTAAAGGTTGAGCGATAACGATTCTGAACTTCAAAGGTTACAGGCTAAACGTCTCGCTGAAATGCAAAAAAATATCTCATCACGTGAAATTATTGAAGAAACTCCAAAATCTACTGAAGAAACTCCAAAATCTACTGAAGATAAAATTGTCAATCCTCGAGATCTATTGATCAAACAATTAGGATTTAGAGGATTGGAAGTTTTAACAAATGCTGAATTTCAATTTCCAAATGAAACTAAAGTTGTGATTGAAAAATTATCTGAATTAATTAAAACTGGTGAAATTAATGAAATTCTTGATGGTGGTAAATTGTTAGCATTATTTCGTTCAATTGGATTGAGTATTAGGATGGATACAAAAATTAACATTCAACAAGATGGAAAATTTGTATCTTTAACTGATAAGCTTAGCAACACATCAAACAATGATGACATAGAATGAGTATAACTTTAGAAATTGGAACAAAAAATTATCTTGATGATCTACTCTGTATTAAAAAACACCTTTCTCATATGGAAACCCTTTTGAATTGTCATGCAAGCTATACTCTTAGCGAACCATCTTCAAGATTTGGTTGGACATTTTTTAAATTAGAATTTAAATCCAATTTACAAATTAGTATATCTGAAAAATTTTCTGACATACTTGTAAAATATCAGTTAAATGATGAAGCAGGAATGTTTACTAAATTTATGAGTGATTATTTTATTTCTAAAGGTTGTAATGTAAAAATAAATTTAGTTACCTAAACTCTTCTTCCTCTTTTTCCACCTTTCTTTCTGGTGGTATCGTGAGGGATTGGTGTTACATCATCAATTCTTCCAATTTTGAATCCTCCTCTTGCTAATGCTCTGATAGCTGCTTGTGCACCTGGACCTGGAACTCTTGAACCAACTCCTCCTACTGCACGAACTTTAATGTGAAATCCTGTAAACCCTTTTGTTCTTGTTGCTTCAACTACTGCGTTTGCAGCTTTCATTGCAGCAAATGGTGATGATTCATATCTATCTGCATTCACGTGAATTCCGCCAGAACTAATGGAAACTGTTTCACCACCTGTAAGATCTGTCATGTGGATGATTGTATTATTATAACTACTGTAAATGTGAGCAATTCCCCATTTTTCTGGGTCTTCTTTTTTTGTTTCTGGTTGATTTTGTGTTTCTACTGCTGTCTCAGCTACTTGTTCTACTGCTGTCTCAGCTACTTGTTCTACTGCTGTCTCAGCTACTTGTTCTACTGCTGTCTCAGCTACTTGTTCTACTGCTGCCTCAGTTGTTTCAACTGGTACTTCTACTTCGGCTTCAATTTCTGACAATGTTTATCAGATCTTAAAGGGTTTAAAAAACATTGATTTCTTAAAATTATTTCAATCTGGTCATTTGGCTTAAAATCCTTCATTATTCATATACTGTAATTTATTGGATAATTTTGATGGCTTCAATTATTTTATTGGCAATTGTAGTTGCTGTTGCTGTTGCATTGATGGGTTCTGTATTGATGCAATCTATAACGCCGATCGAAACTGTAATTTTATCACCATTAGAAAAAAAATGCCAAGAAATTGCTAATGAAGGATACAAAATTCATACACTTTATCCTAATTCTAATCCTGATGAACTTTTAGACGATGATATGAAACGATTATTATATTTTGATGATTTGTGGATGAAAGAATGTGTTTCTGTTTTATCTTCTGAATCTATTTTTTACATTGTAAATAATGTTGAAAGAGATATTTCTTATGGTGAATAATTATTTGAAATGTTTCCACCCTAAATCTTTTAACATGATGTTTTTGTTATCTTCTTTTAGATAAACACCTTTTCCTGATGTAACATAACCAATTTCAATAATTGGTATTTTTAATAATTTTGAATTTTTCATTATAATTTTTTTATATTTTACAGGTATTGTAAATATGAATTCATATTCTTCTCCCCCATGAAATATTGTTGAATTTAAATCTCCTTTTTGTTTTTTTATATAATTTTCTAAATCTTTGTTTGAAGGTATATTGTTAATGATGAATTTTTTTTTACTTTGTTTTGACATTTCATTTAAAGTAGTTGATAACCCATCACTCGAATCCATTGATGATGAAAAATATTTTTTATTTTTTAAACCATAATTGAGCTTTGGTTTTGGATTTGTTACTAATTTGATAGCTTTTTTTACAAAGTTACTTTTTTGACTTTTATTATTTAATAATATGTCTAGTCCTACCGATGTATATCCAAATGGACCTGTAACAAATATCAAATCTCCTTTATTGGATCCTTTTCTAGTAACTATGGAGTTTGAATTTCCAAAAATACAAACGTTAAACACAATTTCTTTTCCTGCATTTGTATCTCCGCCAATTATTAAAATACCATATTCTTTACATGCTTTTTTAAATCCATTTGCAATACTTTCTATTTTTGTACGTGAAATTGATTTTGGTAAATTTATTGAAATAATTCCATATTCTGGTTTTATCCCCTTAGCTGCAAAATCACTTACACAAGCGATTACACTTTTTCTTGCTGCATCTGATAATTTCATTTTTTTTGGAATATCTGTACTTTCCACCATTGTATCTGTTTTTGCTACAATCTTGGTTTTGCCTAAAGTGAATACTTCAACATCTTCTGTAACAAATTTTTTATTTCCTAACTTTGTTTGAAATATTTTAATTATTTCATTTTCATCTAATTTTGTCATAACTTTCTTTTACCATTTGTTTTGTATTATTGATTATTATTTTACATTTCTCTTCATTATTTGATTCTGCTGAAATTCTTATGATATCTTCTGTATTTGATTTTCTAATTAAAATCCATGTGTCTTCATTTATGATTGTTTTAATGCCATCTTGTGTGTTTACTTTTGAATATTTTTTTGCTAAATTATTTTTTAGATCTTCAATTATTTTATCGTGATAATTTGAATTAATTTCTACTTTTTCTCTAATTTGAAAATAACTTTCCATATAGTTTAAAATTTCAGAAAACTCTGAACTTTCTAACATTGATGATATTAAACCACTTGTCAGAATGCCTTCTCTACAATAATTAAATTCAGGTAAAATGAATCCCCCACTACTTCCTTCTCCACCTGCTTGAGCATCATTTCTTAACATTTCATCTATTACATTTGCTTCTCCGACTTTTGATCTTACAACTGTCCCTCCCTTCTTTTTGATGAATTTTTCAATTGATACACTTGTATCTATACTTAAAACAAATTTTTTGTACCCTAATTCCAATGATTTTGCAATTCCTAAACCTAATGTTATGTCTGGACTTTGTTTTTCCCCTTTTCTAACAACTACTAAACGATCTCCATCCAAATCAAATGCAAATGCAATTTCTTTTTTATTTGAAATGCTTACTAACTCCGTTAATTTATCTGAAGTTGGATCTGGACCTCTTGAACATTCTGATAATTTTTCATTTATGACTTGAACATCACATCCTATATTTTTTAATAAATCTGATGCAAAATCTTTTGCAGCTCCTCCACCTATGTCTATTGCAATTTTAGGTGAATTTTTTATTTTTCCTATGATTTTTTCTGCATCTTCTATATATGACGACTTTATTTTTTTAATTTTACCTATTTTTGATTTTAAAATTTCTTGATGATTTATTATTTGAGGAATTTCTTTCTCATTAACTCCTCTTCCATCTATGATGAATTTCATACCATTCCATTCTATTGGGTTATGTGAAGATGAAATAACAATACCTGCGCCGTATTTTCTTGCTTCTTTAAATACTACTGGAGTTGGAACTACGCTTAAATCAAAAACATCTATACCGTTTTTCATTAGAACTGCACTGACTACTTCTTGTATCATTATTCCTGAAGGTCTTGTATCTCTACCAATTACACATTTTTGTGACTTGATTAAAGATGAAAAGTTATTAGAAAATTCTATTATATCTTTTAGATTAAGATCTTTTCCAAATACCCCCCTAATTCCTGAAATTGTTTTTTTCAATTACCCCCATTCGGAAAGGCTTTTTATTAACTCTGATGAATTTATCCAATCGTGCCTTGGTAGCTCAGCCTGGTAGAGCACCTGATTCGTAATCAGTAGGTCGCGGGTTCAGATCCCGTTCAAGGCTTTCATATTTTGATATATTATTAAAATTATTTAGAAATTATTGTAGTTTATTCATCAAAGGTTTCAATGTCTATTTCTAATTCTTTACCTAGACCTTTCCACCATTGTTTTGTTTGTTCTGACATGTTCCATTATCCTTTTTAAAATTCTCCTTAATAGATCTGCCGGTTGATCCATAACTAATTATTTCATATTTTTTTAAAATATTTTTACTCTTTTCCTTCTTGTTTCCTTTTCCTTTTTCTGTATATTATTATCATCAGAGTTCCACCTGCACATCCCCAAAATAGTGGATTATTTACTCCCATTGGAATTCCAATTGATTGAAGTAATCCCATAAATCCTAAACTCATAATCGCTACAAGAACCAATCCTATCATTTCTAGTATTTTTGTCATTGTTGATCTATGCTTTTCTCTAGAATCAAAAAGATATATGGTTTTGTAAACTAGGATCTGTATGGATAATTATCTTACAGTTCTTTTGATTTTTATGGTTGTAGGAATTCCTATTGCTTTTGTTTCACCAACTACTGGAGAAATACGTGAACAACCTATTCTTCCATTGTTTTATGGTTCAATCGGAGGCATGATATTGATTCTTTTCTATGGTGGTTACAAAGACAAAAAGGAAAGACGAAAACTTAATGAAAAGCGAAAAAAATCTAAAAAATAGATTTTAAAGTTCTAATCCAAATGATTCTGCAATACTTGAAAAATTTACGTATGAATCCAAATATTGTCTTCCTTTAGTAGTAATTACAAAAGTATTTTTTCCATCATACTCAATTTTGTTAATTAGGCCTGCACCTGTTAAATTATTCAAAAATTTAGATAATCTTGAATGTGATAAATTTGCCTTTGTTAGAAGAGATGTTGTTTTAATGCCTTCTTGTCCTGATAATTGGGTAACCGTCAATAGATCTGCCACAATTTGCATACTAGTTCTATAAGTTACCATGTGCTCTGTATTTTAAAACTCAGATATAAGGGTATTACCGTAAATTCAGATCAGATAAATACACTCTATCTCCCCTTTGCTACAATGTCTACTCAATCTAGAATTCCTTGGTTTGATGACTTTGTAGGTGTTGCATATCGATATTATGATCTCAGAATGAATGTTGTTCCATTAATTACTGATCGAAAACAATCTGCCTCACTGTGGCATGATACTATTCACTGGTGGATAGATTCATCAATTAAAATTAGATTTGTAGAAATGGATAATGATTATTGGTTTATCATGGGATCTGATTCTCAAAAACCTGATAGTAATTTAGCTTTTTTTAAAATATTGCCAAAATCTGAACATTATGAGAGATTTAAAAAAGGTCATGGAGGTGAAGCATATCTAAGATTAGGTGTGTATACAAAAAAAACCCTAAGTGATGTGAAAAAAGGTGATTCATGCACTTGTGGTCATGAAGCTCAAGATCATGATGAAGGTGATGACGATATTTGTTTATTCAATGATTGTAATTGTAAAGAATTTTCTACTTTTCAAGTAAATCTTCTAAAAAGAAAAAAAATAATTACTGATATTAAATTCTTAGAAGAAAAAGATGTAAAAGATGATCCACTTGTTTGGAATTGTTTTAGTGTAAATAAATATTCAAAAACAGAATAAAGTTATTCTAAGTCTTTGTTTACTCTAACATGTTCTCCGGGATAATGTTCATGAAGTTTTTTTGAATAACATTTTCCACACATTGTTCCTTCAATTCCCCATTCTTCCATTGGACTGTAACGTTGTTGAATTTTTCCATTACAAATTGAACATTTTTCTTTTGACCCCAAAGTATTTTTCTTGTTTTTTATCGATATAAAAAACATACTGGATTAATACTTATTAAGAAAATCATGTTAAATAATACTTATTTCTAATCAAATCAGGTAGCTAGTTTAACTAATGTAAACCTCCTGCAAGATTTTTACTTGGTTAGACTACTGCCTTTTAAATTAAAATAAATTATTTGCTATTTTTTTAAGTGATATGATTTCTTCCTCTTCTTGTTTGATTTTTTTATCTATAACTCGAAGCATTGAATCCTTCCAAACATGTTGAGAGAAAAAATTGTGTTTTGTATTTGCTAATTCAATTTCATCATCAACAACAGTATCTTCTAAAAACTTAGTCACAATTACATCTGTAATTTTTAAAATTCTATTGTTGAGTTTAAAACTATGAAAAATTGGTTCTAATTTCCTTATATCTGATTTAAAATCTCCTTTGGATTCTAGAATTTTTTTATGCAGTATTCTGAAATAAACAGCTACAAAAAATAATGTTGCATATCTTTTTGTTTTATGTCCTCCTTGTTTTCCATATTTTAGTGATTTTTTTGCAAATTCTTTTACAAGATATGGATATAGTATAATTCTATAATCGTCTTTGAGATTATCATTAAAAATTTGTTCATATTTACTACCTCGTGGAAGAAATTGAGATGGTGAACTGTATGATTCAGTTGGTCTTTGTTCTATACCTGCTACAAATGATTGAATTGCATCCTTGGCAACAATGACTTTTTTATGATTATCTGGAAGATAATTATTGTATGCTGTATCTCCACTATACTCTAATTGTTTTGATTTTGATTTTGTATCAAATGACCCTGCTTGAATTTCATAAAAATATCCACAATTTTTTAATTGTGATTTAATTGATTTGTGAAAATCCATTAATGACACTAAATCTTTTCCTCTAACTGAATTTTGTGAATTTCTATATTTTGTAATGTTATTTTGTTCTTGTTCATCATCAGCTTTAATTATTGTAACTGTCATCGATCCATCCATATTTTTTGTTCTCTTTGAATGATCTAAAATTGAATTTGATGTTTGTGCACCATTTACGATTTGTGGAGCAAAAAGTTCAATCATATTTTCTCCTAAATCTGTAAAATCGCTAACTACTATTGTAATTCCGTTATTATAAAAAAAGAATTTTCCTGGATTTGTTTGTAATGTATCTCGTAATCCTTTGTTAACTGTAGTTTTAAATTGCATCCATTGTCTGATGTTTGATTCAAAAACATAATCTCTATTTTTACTTACAAATTCTGTTAATTCACGTAATTTTAAAATCCCTAATATTGTATTTTCATGTGTAAGCATTCTTTCAAGTTTAATGGATGATTTTTTCCCTGCTGCTGGTTTTTTAATCCTCTCCCATAATTTTTGAATTATTTTATTTTCATCTATAATTTCTACTAATTCATCTTGATATTCGACTTTTTGATCAGTAACGTAACAACATTTTATCTTCAAATTTTTTTCTTTAATTTTTGTAACCAGTTGAGCCAATTCTGGTCTCATTTTTGTAATGTCTTTTGAAAGCAATCTTTTTGCATCTTCTTTGAATTTAGTAATTGCTTCTAGTGAATGTGATGTACCATATTTTGATTGAAATAATCTAACTGTATTATCTGAAAAGTCTACTGGAAGATAGGCATCAATTCCTAAATCATTTGCTCCATCTACAATTGCATCTGCTGCATCATCTTCTGTAGCCTCAAAAACTCTTGTTAAAATCCATTGAAGGAAATTATGCCCTTTTTCAACCTCACTTTTTGAATCTTCTGCATATTCATGAATATTATCTCTGATATTCTCTGCAAAACCTTCTAGTGGTGGACTAGAATTTTTTTGTATTAATAGAGCATGTGATCCTGGTATGTATTCTAGTAATCCACTTGAATTTTGTGACATTTACTTTTGTAATATGTTATATATTTAGAGAATTAGGTAATTGTGTAATAACTCTCAAATGGATGTGACATGAAATAATAAAAAAAATAATTAGTTTGGCAATAATTCTGGGTATTTCTATTTTGATTATTGGTTTCTCTCTCTCTGTTACCACTTTGGAAGAAACTACCTCTGAAGAGAAGAATCTTGTAGTAGAAGAAATTATTCGAGCTGATGTAATAATGCCTACAAAAGTTTCGCGCCCTGGATGTGATATTGAAGACGTTTGTTATATCCCATCTAATATTGTTGTAAAAAAAGGAGGCTCTGTTACTTGGTTGAATGAAGATTCTTCTTTTCATACTGTAACATCGGGATTTTATGGAGAACCTACAGATCTTTTTGATAGTGGCTATTTAGATCCGTATGAGTATTACACATTATCTTTTGATGAAATTGGCACATACGATTACTTTTGTACATTACATCCTTGGATGATGGCTCAAGTAATTGTAGAATAAAGGTACCCGAGGGAGTCGAACCCCCTTGTATAAGCTTTGCAGGCTCACGCATAACCGTTCTGCCAGAGTACCGTTTTGAAAAACACGAAATGAACAATTAAACTCTTTAGATTAGAATTTGTAAAATGATTTTGAAGCCAATTTTACATCATCTCCTTTGATTGTTTTTCTACCTGCATGAGATGCCATCTCAATTGCACTTTTTGCAATACTATCTGCAATATCTTCTATCACTCTTCGTAATTCATCTGCTGATTCATCACTAACTCTTTCTGCACCTGCTTTTTTTAAAATTCTATACATTGCAGATAATCCTAATTCTGAAGACTTCATACATTTCGTTTTAGTTTTTTGTGAAAAACTTAATGAGTGAAAAAATATCACTAAGGAATCGATTTATACAGACAATGTTCAGAATTAATTAGAAAATGACATGGTCTTTTGATTCTCATATTCATCTTTCTGATCCTGCCTACCGTCCAGAAATTAATTTTATTTTAAAACAAATGGAGTTTCTCAAAATTAAAGCATGTTGTGTTTCAACAAATGTTGCAAATTCTTTAGAGACTTTGTCCTTATCAAAACAAAGTAGTCTTGTTTTACCTTTTATTGGAATTCATCCTGAATTTGCAAATGATGATCTTGAAAAAATTACTAATTTAATAGAATTAAACCAAAATAATATTTCTGGAATAGGTGAAATCGGATTAGATCCTACATATGTCAAAAATAATGATGATACTAAAAAACAAATTCAAGTTTTTGAATCATTACTTTCATCTGCAGAAAAATTTCATAAACCTGTATCCATTCATTCTAGAAAAAGTCTTGATGATATTTTTGAAATCATGACATCGTATGATACTAAACATGCTTTACTTCATTGGTTTGATGGAAATAAAAAACAACTTCAAAAAGCTATGGATATGGATTTTTTTGTATCTTTTGGACCTGTGATGATTTATGCAAATGATAAACAGACTTTATTATCTAAAGCGTACGCATCAAAAATTCTTGTTGAAACTGATGGACCTGTTAGATTTTCTAGATGTTTTGAAATGAAGTCTGGGCAGATCAGTTTCATCCCTAGTGTCATATTTTGTGCCTCAAAAATCCTTGAAAAAACATTTGATGATATGTCCTCTTTACTAGAAGAAAATACGAAATGTTATCTGGGAATATAGGTATAAAATACCCCATTCGTTAATTTATGCGTGGATAGGATAAAGCGTCTTTCATTTGAAGTATTAGATGAACATAAATCTAAATTTGGTGAAGACTTTGCTGAAAATAAAGTTGCATTAAACCAAGTTTCTATCATTCGCTCTAAAGGCTTGAAAAATAAAGTTGCTGGCTACATAACAAGATTTATCAAAAAACAAATTCGTGAAGAAAAATTCAAACAAGATCGTGGTGTTTCAGATTCTACTGGTATTGAAGAACAAGAATCTTCATTAGAAATTACCGAATCTGAAGTTGAAGAAATTACCCTTACAAACGAAGAAGTTGAAGACATTACCCTTACAAACAAAAAAACTGAAACCACTACACCTACAGTTGAACCTGTAGAAGAAAAAACTGAAACCACTACACCTACAGTTGAACCTGTAGAAGA
>Ga0207990_1000288_pt1 | contig 29856 bp, 29 predicted proteins | sample ETNtaG_8_FD_185780 | JGI IMG/M metagenome (GOLD analysis project Ga0207990, IMG submission 185780) | Marine microbial and viral communities from oxygen minimum zone, Eastern Pacific Ocean - ETNP201406SV75 (SPAdes) (version 2) | ecosystem: Environmental > Aquatic > Marine > Oceanic ...
TCACTTGCCTGCCCAGAGAAGCCACCTAAGGGCTGGTGAATCATGCATCTTGAGTGTGGCAATGCGAATCTTTTACCTTTGGCTCCAGCAGTTAGAAGTAGTGCCCCCATACTTGCAGCCTGCCCAATACAGAGTGTTGATATATCAGGCTTGATGAACTGCATGGTGTCATATATTGCCAACCCGGCAGATACAGAACCTCCTGGCGAGTTGATATATAGGTGTATATCTTTGTCAGGATTTTCAGATTCAAGGAACAATAATTGAGCAACAATTACATTTGCCATGTAGTCCTCTACAGGGCCGACCATAAACACAACGCGCTCTTTCAGGAGTCGCGAATATATATCGTAAGCTCTTTCGCCCTTGGCTGATTGCTCTATTACTATTGGTATCTGGTTAAGGTTATTTATGCCCATCTATCTTTGTTGTGTAATTTCCTGAAATTTCATATTTTTTTGCTTCACTTTGGCTGTCTCTAAAACAAGTTCAACCACCATCTGTTCTATAACTAATGACTCTATACCTGAAAGTCTTTGAGGATCTTGTTTGTAATAGTCTATCATCTGTTGTGCATTTTCACCATAGCTGTGTGAAATTTCTATTAGTTTATCATTAACTTGGTCTTTATCTGCAGTTAGTTTATTGTCGGCCACTATCTGGCTTACTAAAAATCCCAACTTAACACGTCTAGTAGCCTCCTCATTGAAATCTGAGGCTGGCATTTTTCCGTTTGATGGTATCCCCTGTTGCTCTAGGCTAGATTCCATTTCTTTAAGGAGTGATTGTGCCTCTATTTTAATACTGGCCTGTGGAACTTCAAATTCATTGGCCACTAATAGTTCAGAAAAGACGGCGTCCTTGTTCTGCTTAGCAACGATACCTTCTGCTTCCATTTGCATCTGTTCTTTTATTTTTACCCGCAAATCGTCCATACTTTTTTCAGCAAACTTTTCAGCAAACTTTTCATCCATCTTTGGAGCTTTTGGTGAGCCTATCTCTTTAATATTTACCTCGAAAGTGACATCCTTTGCTGCCAAGTTTTGCGCATGATAATCCTTAGGAAATGACAAATTAAGAGTCACATCTTTATTCGTTGCAATATCTGTAAGTCCTTCTTCGAACCCTTCAATCATAGACCCTTTCCCTAGAACAAGGTTGAAGTTTTCTGCCTCTCCTCCGTCAAAAACCTCTCCATCAATAAGACCCTTGAAGTTAATTGTTAAGCGATCACCAATTTTAGATTTTCGTTTAACTGGGCTGTATTCTGTTAACTGCTCCTTCAAACCATTCAGCGTTCTGTCTTCATCTTCCTTAGTAATTTTGAAGTTTATTTGCTCAACCTTAATCTTAGAAAAGTCTGGCGATTTAATTTCAGGGAAAATTTCAAACTCGACAGTATAACTAAAAGTTTCACTATCTTTGGAATCAATATTAGTTAGAGAGGGTTGTACTGCAGGCTTTGACTTTGAGTCCTCAAGCGCGTCTGCAAGCGTTTCGCTGACTACCTCATTAGCTGCATCTGCACTAGCGCTAGCTCCAAACCTCTTTTTTAGTAGTGTAATAGGTGCCTTGCCCTTCCTGAATCCATCAATCTTAACCTGAGAGGCCATGTTTTTTAAAACCTTATCGGTCTTTACATTAAATGTATCTATTGGTAATTCAACTGTTAATGATCTATTTAGGCCATCTAGCTTTACTAACGAAGTTTTCATTTTTATTTAATCCAGAAGTTATTTTAGAAAAAAAGAATTATACCTTAAGAGGCTGTTGTGGCTATGTAATAAACAATACGGAAGATTGCAATTACTAATATTACTGCCATAGTTGCTAAGAAAACTTGCTTCATTATTTATTAAAGCAGGGCTGACTATTTATTAATATATGCCTAATGTAGCCCAGCAAGATACTGAGAAATTGCCTCAATTTCAGTGTTGGTCAAGCTCTTGGTAAAGTTTATCATCATACCTTCATAGTCATTAGCTCTGCTAGCAGCACTACCACCAGTCTGCTCATTAAGTGTGTCCTGACGGAAGGCCTGTAATTGTTTGACTAGATACATTGCATGCTGTGATGCTAGTGATGGAAACTTAGCGCTTGGAATTCCTAACCCCTGAGGACCATGACAGGCAATACATGCAGTAACCTGAGTGTCCTTTTTACCACCCCTATAAATATTTTGACCTAACTCAATGTTGGCATCATTTTTTGCAAAGCCTTGTGATATTTGTTGAACAGAATAATATATTGCAATATCAGCCATATCATCTTCAGACAATAGTGCAACCTGGCCAGCCATTATCGGGTCAGAACGTACGCCTGACTTGAAGTCTTTCAACTGCTTCACAAGGTAGCCTGCTCCCTGGCCAGCTAGCTTAGGAAATCCTGGTATAAATGAGTTCCCTTGAGGGCCATGACAACCAACGCATGGCTGTGATTTTGACTCTCCTAATGCTACGTCTCCAGATGCATTTATGGTGCTTGAAAATACGATAAAAAATAAAAAAATTAACTTGTTCATATTTATAGCTGCTTACAAAAAAAAGAAGCCAGAATTATACGTCAATTCTGGCTTATTGTTGTTACGAAATGCGTATAAAACCGCAAGTATTTTATTGTCCCGCTAGATAGTCTGCTATTGCTTGCTCAAAGCCTGCGGTCATTGGAGCCATTGCATTCATAGTAGCATCTTGACGTGCACCTGTTTGAAAATCTTTCAATTGCTGAACAATATAGTCTGCCTTCATTCCTGCGAGTGTTGGGTATTGATCAAATGAAGAGTGACCCCCCATTCCGTGACAACCAGAACAGCCTAGCGCATTGAACATATCCTCACCAGCGCCTGCTTGAACTGTAAAAGAACCAATCATTGAAGTGATTGCCATCGCAAATAATACTTTTTTCATTTTTATCTCCTAAATTACGAAATTAAATAGTTATATAATTATGATACTTTTTTATGTAAAAATATGATACTTTTTTATGTAAAAGTTTGAATTGATAAAAATCAATTAAACAAAAATATATCACAATAGCAAGATTATATAGTAAATTAGATTATTATAATATATCTATTAAGTATTAATTTCATAAAATGAATAGTTCTTATCATAAAGCAAAATTTCTATTATCCTGCCCATCAATTCGTGGTTGTCCACCCGACAAAGGCTATGAAATCGTCTTCGCAGGTAGATCCAATTCCGGAAAATCAAGCTCAATTAACGCATTAACTCTTCAAAAAAAGCTTGCTAAAGTATCTCGCACACCAGGAAGAACTCAACACTTAGTTTTTTTTGAATTGGACAAAGACCGAAGATTGGTAGATTTACCTGGCTATGGTTACGCCAGAGTTCCTGGTAGCGTTAAGAATGAATGGCATAAAAATATGAGCGAATACTTTGACAAGCGAGAATGCCTTAAAGCCGCAGTTCTAGTCATGGATGTGCGCCATCCACTAAAGCCATTTGATCAGATGATGCTTGAGTGGTGTGTTAGTACTGGAATTGATGTACATATACTACTAACTAAGTCCGACAAAATAAAAAGGGGGGCGGCCAGTAACTCTCTTCTAAAGGTGACTCGTGAGGTCAGTAAATACCCATCAGTAACGGTACAGTTATTTTCTTCTTTAAAAAAACAAGGCTTAGATCCTTTATGGGAAAGGCTTGATAGCATCTTTGAGATTACTGAATAGTTATTAAATGCAAATAAAGGCAAAACTTGAACATCTAAATACAGGGGATACAATTGTATTGGCAAATAACCGCCAAGTTATTGCGTTTAAACGTACCTGGGAAGCTCAAAACGGCACTTCCCAGTTACCCAAAATACTATCTTGGAAGCAATACCTAATTGACTGCTGGGGAGTGGAAAAATTAGAATCAAAATTTAGATTTATCTCTGATGTAGAGTCGAGATGCTTACTGTCAAAGTCTATTAACAAGTTTGGCAATTACAATGACACTCAATTACTGGACGAAGTAGTAAAGAATAATGACTACTGTTGTGACCATATTATTAGCCTATCAAAATTATCAAATTGCAAAGTTGAAAGTTCAGAATTGTTCAGTAAATGGATTTATCAGTATATTAAAACTAAAAAAGAATTATCTTTGGTCGATATTAATGACCTGCCAATAATAATTATCAATAGCGATAATGATTACACTCCTGTAAACATATATGGCTTTAAAGCTCTTACCCCTATACAATTATCTTTATTTAATAAGACTGGCTACAATGTAATTAGAGCTGATAACAACGACAATAATACTTCAACTAAGGTTTTTAGTGATACTAGTGAAGAAATAATGGCTGCAGCTTCTTGGGCCAATTCTTTACATATATCTGATAAATCTTTATCTGTGGCTATTGTTAGTCCGCAGATAAAAGACATTCACTACCAGCTTAGGTCTATACTTGATCAAGAATTTAATAACTCACTTACAGAGAACAAAGACAAATCATACAACATTTCTTTAGGGTTACCACTTACTCAATACAGCCTGATACAAAATATCTTATCTATACTTGAATTTAGCCACCAACTACAAATAGATAGAATTCAAAGCTCGACCTTTATAGCTGTAGCTTCTTCCGTTTATGTAGCAGAATATACTAGTGAGATCTCTCCTCGCTTAGCTCTGGTTAATAAGGTACTTTCACTTGCTGTAGATGAATTCAGTATAAACAAGGTTAAAGATCCACTATCCAAATGCCCAAAGTTAGAAAATATAATTGCTAAAATTAGTGCTAGAATATATCCTCATACCGCTCTTGATATTCATTTAGATGAATTTAATAAAATACTGCAATTATGGGGCTTTGCAACTAACAGAACTCTTTCAAGTGTTGAATATCAACTATTTAACAAATATTTGCAAACTAGTCTAGACCTGAACAAGTTATCTAACTATTACAATAAAGTAAGCCCTGAAGATGCGATTATTCGGTTAAATGGACTTCTCGATAAAGTAGTATTTCAGGCCGAGGGCGGGGAAAATCAGATTCAAGTATTAGGGTCCCTAGAGGCCGAAGGGCTACATTTTGATTATGCTTGGGTTCTTGGAATGACCAATAATTTTCTTCCCTCTAAGCTAAACTCTCCTCGCTTCATTCCATTCTATATAAGTTCAGAGCACGAAATACCATATTGCAACTATGAACTCATATCTAAAGATGCACAAGCCACTCTGAATGGCTTAACCCATCTAGCTGAAAATGTAGTTTTTTCATATGCACAAATGCACCTAGAGGATGAGCAATTACCTACACCACTGATAGACTTTGATTGCAAAGTAGAAACTAGGCATCACGAAAATGTAGCTGAGTTAGAATTGCAAAGCATAGAAGACTGTATCACAACAAGTATAAAAAGCATGCAAATAAAGTCTGGAGTTGAAACATTGAAAGACCAGATGGCATGCCCATTTAAAGGTTTTACGCATAGATTAAAGGTTGATAGTTTTGATCTCCCACATATAGGTATAGATCGACGTGAGCAAGGAAAAATTATCCATAATGCGTTGCAGTATATATACCAAGAGATAAGCTCAAAAGAGCTACTAATGAAGCTGAGTGATAACGAGCTAAAAAGCATAATTAATTCAAAAATACAATCTGCCATTCAAGGAGTCTCTAATTCTGGATTCAAAAAAATAGAGAAAATAAGAATCTCTAAAATAATTAACAAATTTATTGATGAAGACAAACTAAGGGGTAACTTCGAAGTTATATCGACAGAGCAAACAATTAGTGCTGATATATCAGGACTGAATTTTAATATAAGATTGGACAGGCTCGATCAGATGGATAATGGTGACAAAATAATATTTGATTACAAAACCGGAAAGACATCAATATCTGACTGGTGTAATGAAACTATTGGAGAGCCGCAACTACCAATATACGCTATAAGCAATAAAACGGATGGCGCTGCATTTATAGAGCTTGCATCGAATAAGGTTAGCTTCAAGGGGCTGTCTAAAAATAAAGACTCTCTGCCCCCTCAATCAAACCGCAAAGGCAACTGTAAAGATTGGCCTGAACAGTTGGAAATATGGAAACATAAATTAGATTCAGCTAGCAATGATTTTATAAATGGTAGTGCTCAAGTCGCGCCTAAAAAAGGTGCATGTAATTATTGTAATAATGACCTACTATGCAGGGCTAATAAATGAATCAATAATTAGTTTCTTTTCTGCAATTATGGACTGTGCGATATTTTTCTTATCAAACTTGCATGTATCAATATTATTTAGCGCTTCCTTGAGCTTTATTATTGGAACAACATTAACCCCAATCAATTCAAATACGCTCATAAAATCTGCAAACCTGTCTTCTCTTCTAAGGGCATCTGTTCCCCTAAAAAAATCGAACACTTCGTCACTATTTTGTTGATCAAAGCTAGTTACGAAATTAAAATATTTACTTGTTAATATAGCAAGATGTTGGTATTGTTTTGGGCACTTAATTGACTCGCAAAGAGTCTCAATATTTGCTACATCTTCATTCAGCAACCAAATTGAAAATTTTATAGCTGCCTTGTTTGTTTTTAAGTTGTCTAATAAATCGAAATGTCTAGTCTGCCCTTGAATGGTATTTATATTTCCTAGGGACGGAAATATTTTGTGATAAGCGCCACAAGAAAATAACACCTTAAAAAATGCAGATGGCGTGTCGTATGACAATGCCTCGTCCAGCTCTTTAAATACTCTTTCAGGCACTAATGCATCGACTTCACCATTGGTAACCATCTGTTTCATTAAATTATGCGTTTCATGTGCTAACTTAAAGCCAAATGCCTTGAATCTAGCTGCAAATCGAGCCGCCCTTAATACTCGAACTGGATCTTCAGAAAATGCACTAGAAATATGCCTCAATATGCCATCATCAAGATCTTGTTGGCCGCTATATGGGTCGATAAATTCGCCTGTGCCGTTTAATTGGGCTATAGCATTTATTGTTAGATCGCGCCTAGAGAGGTCTTGCTCTAAGGTGACACCACTTGAGGTGTCAAACTCAAATCCAGTGTAGCCCGAATCCACACTTCTCTCAAGCCTGGCTAGTGCGTACTCTTCATTACTATCTGGATGCAGAAATACTGGAAACTCTTTTCCTACTTGGCGATAACCAAGACCTAACAGCTCTTCTACAGAAGAGCCAACAACAAGCCAATCGTTTTCGGTATTTCTATTATAAATACCTAACAATTTATCCCTCACTGCACCGCCAACTAAATATACTTCCACACCAGTATTTTTTACATATCAAATGCCATATAATACACGAATGGATTTAAATAATAACCTAACGCCGGAACAGTATAAGGTTACCCAGGAGTGTGGTACTGAGCCTGCGTTTACGGGAAAATACTATAACCACAACGAAGATGGTGACTATGTTTGTGTTTGTTGTAACCAGCTACTCTTTTCTTCAAAAACAAAGTTTGACTCTGGTACTGGTTGGCCAAGTTTTTTTGACATCACAAAGATTGAAAGCGTTAAATTGATTGATGATAACTCTTATGGTTACCTAAGAATTGAGGTGCGATGCGCGCAATGCGATGCACACCTTGGACACGTGTTTGATGACGGCCCTGGACCTAATGGAAAGCGCTACTGCATTAACTCTGCGTCCCTAAATTTTGTAGAAGAGTCATAATGCCCAAACCCATTGCAATCGCCATAACTGGCGCATCTGGAATGCCATACGTTATTTCATTGCTTAGTAATCTTATCAAAACTGAAAAATTAATATATGTAATGATCTCTCAAGCAGCTAGCACAGTTATTGCGATGGAGACAGAACTAAATATTGGTAACGATACATCGACAATAGAAAAAAATTTGACCGATTATTTGAGTGCAAAAAAAGGACAAATCAAAGTTTTCGCAAAGAATCAATGGACTGCGCCAGTTGCATCAGGGTCGAACCCTCCACGAGCTATGGTGGTGTGTCCTTGCACTATGAGCACGTTGTCTGCTATTGCAAATGGTAGCGCAGACAACCTAATGCATCGCGCTGCAGATGTAGTAATTAAAGAGCAGAAAAAACTAATTATAGTTCCAAGAGAAACCCCTTATTCCGCAATTCACCTAGAAAACATGCTTAAGCTTGCACGCCTCGGAGTGGTGATAATGGATGCAAACCCTGCCTTTTACCAAAAACCAAAAAATATTGACGACATAGTCAATTTTGTTGTTGCAAGGATATTAGACCACCTAGGAGTGGAACACAATCTACAAAATCCTTGGCAAGAAGACTTAAACCATAGTCCAGAATAAATACAGAGCTTAATTTAGAAGATATATTCTATCTTTATGTTAAAAAATAATAACCATAAGCCCTAACAAACCTAAAAATATAGAGAATACTTTTTTTAGCTTCTTACTGTTAACGATGTGAGTAACTTTGGCTCCTAATGGTGCGAACAGTACACTCGCAACTACAATACTCATCAAGGCCTTTAAATGAATAAAGCCTAAACCTCCAATAGCTCCCTCGACTCCATACCCAGCAACTATAAAACCAACACTTCCTGCTATAGCTATGGGCATACCTACAGCAGCAGATGTAGCGATAGCATTTTTTATTTCAACATTATTGTAAACCAGAAAAGGTGTAGTCATTGTACCGCCACCAATACCAACAATAGCTGACACTAGCCCAATAATATAACCAACCACCAACCAAACCCATCTAACTAGTTTATCTACATGGCCAGAAGCACTCAATCCAAACCACATTATGATAGCAACAGAAAGCTCAAAAAATGCAAAAAATAGACGCAAAAAATCAAAGCTCAAATGCTTGGCTATAATTGCACCGCTATATGCCCCAAGCAATATTGTTGGGGTGAGTTTTATAAAATTATTCCAAAGTATTGCCTTGTGATTGTGGTGCGCCCAGACACTAGATATTGAAGTAAATACAATGGCTGCCAGTGCGGTACCTATTGCAGTATGCATTAGTACTGAATTATCAATACTATCGGCCAATATATATAAAAGTGCAGGGACCATAATTAAACCCCCACCAACACCTAACAGGCCCGCTACAAAACCAGAAAATGCTCCAATAAGTAGTAATGAAACTACTTCAACCATGCACTAACTTCTGACACAAGTAGCTCATCTTGGCCATTAAAGAAGTGGTCTGTATTTACCATTTTTTGAGTATAGTTCTGGTTGTGTTTTGATGCATTCATTTTGTCTTTGGTAGAGTTCAATACTGATTCTAGATCTTCATTTCCATACAGGTCAAGTATTGCTATATCTATGCTTGACAAGTATTCCACAGCTCTTTCACCCATACCTACCCCAACAAACTTCTCAAAAGTGTGCTCGTTATTTGCTAAAAAATGTGTAGACATTGTGGTACCTAAACTGTGCGCAATCAAAGTAGTTGGATTAAATCCTTCATCTTTCAAGTATTTGACAGCAGACATAATCCTACGGTCAGCACCAGGAAATAATGGTATATAGTCCTCTCCATGCATTCCATTTTCAAGTACCGGCATTTGGATTGAAAGTGTATTGAATCCATTCTCTGTGAGGCCAACCCTTAGTGGCTGTATTACCTGAGTCCAGTTAGGATGAACTCCAGTTCCATGAACAATAATTGCCGCCTCATTGCCTTCCGACTCGTCCTCGGTAAATATTGTTAAAAATTCATGCTCATCTGCACTTAGCCATACAGAATCTCCATCAAGAATAGACTCCTCAACCTGCTCAGCCCAGCGAGCCTCTTTGGCATAGTCTGGAGATAATGCAGATATAGCTATATTGCTGATAAAAAACAACAAAACGAATAATTTTTTCATTATATATCTCATATTAAATTATTAAACAATAAACATAAAACTTATAATTCAGACAACACTGAATTCACCCCTAATATGATAGTTTATAATAATGTTTTTAGCAATCGGTACATCATTCTGGCGCAACTTTATTTTTACTATTCTTCGATGAATGCAGGCAAATCTACATCTTTACTTCAGTCTGCATACAACTATAAGGAGCAAGGAATGAACCCTGTGATCCTGTCTGCTGCTATCGATGATAGGTATGGAGTAGGAAAAGTTACCTCTAGAATAGGGCTAGAGGCTGTTGCACATCTTTTTAACAAAGACGGCAATATATTTTCTTTCATATCAGAACAAAATATTAATCAACCAATTGACTGTGTATTAATTGACGAGAGCCAATTTCTAAGCAAAGAACAAGTAAAGCAACTATGTCAGGTGGTTGATAAGTTAGATATACCTGTATTATGCTACGGAATTCGAACAGACTTTAGGGGTGAGCTTTTCCCTGGTAGTCAGCACTTATTAGCATGGGCTGACAATATTAATGAACTTAAAACTGTGTGCCACTGTGGACGTAAAGCAACTATGGTAGTGCGCCTTGATACTGATGGTACAATTGTTAGTGATGGAGATCAGGTTGTGATTGGAGGTAATGACCAATACCAATCAATGTGTAGGCGTCATTTTGCTGAACATATCTGGCCTCAATAAAAAAGAAAAACTCTGAAAAATGAAAACTAAAACCCGCATACTGTCCATTGATGGTGGAGGCATTAAAGGTATCGTTCCCGCAGTAGTCTTATCTCATCTAGAAAAATGCCTTAAGCGGCTGAGTAATAATCCTAATGCAAGAATTGTTGATTATTTTGATTTATTTTCAGGCACTAGTACTGGCGCTATAATTATTGCGGGCTTACTTACGCCTGACAATCATAATCGACCAAAATATAGTATCAGTGAAATTATCGATCTTTATATTAACAATAGTGAAGTTATTTTCAACGCTTCTCTGCTGCAGGAAATAAAATCAGTTTCTGGGTTGGTGAATGTTAAATACGACCCTCAAGGGATAGAATCTGTCTTTGATGAATATTTTGGCAATACCCAATTGAAGGATTTACTAAAGCCAACACTTATCCCAGTTTATGAACTATCAAGAGGAAAGAATTATTTTTTTCGCCAACAAAAGGCACAAGTAAGTGAACGACATAATTATTACTTGAAAGATTTACTCAGGAGCGCAACTGCTGCAATTACCTACTTTCCCCCTTCTCAAATTTCTACAGTCAATAATAAGTCCGAGCGTTGTTTTATTGATGGTGGAGTTTTTGCCAATAATCCTGCAATTTCTGCCTATGCCGAGTTTCGTTATCATAACCCAGAACTACATGCTAAAGATTCCATGATGCTTTCACTTGGAACTGGAAGCCAAGTTACACATCTTGACTGCAATATAACTGCAAATTGGGGTGCTACAGATTGGCATCATGAAGGAGGTTTTATGATATCTAATGCAATATCTTCTGTATCCCACTATCAGCTTAATGCAGTTTATGACAATAAACCAAATTACCTTCGATTAGATGCCTTATTTGACGACACACATTTGAGCAGTATGGATAATACCAAGAAGGATTATCTAGAATACCTTGTTTCTTTGGGAGAATCTATAGTGAATGAAAGACGAACAGATATAGAAGATTTTGCACAAAAACAAGTTGAAATTGCGGAACAAATGAAAGAATAAAAGGCTTGGTGTTTTGCTGCTTTTATTAATTTTTTCTGGTTTTATTGCTGTAATATAACCGGCATTTGTCCCACACAATAGCGAGTTCCATTCTATAACGATACTAGCATGAGCGAATGCCTAATCACGGTACAGCTTGCATCTGTTCAGAGGCCTATAGCCCGAAATGTCGCCGATGAAAAATTAGCGTATAAAATCATGCAAGAGTATTCCAGTCTTGATACAAAGCTTGATCGAATTTATCCTCTAAATGTTGTTTGAAATTATAACCCTTATCCAATCTGCACAATATAGCCTTAATGAAGATCTTTCAGCTCTCTTCTAAGAACCTTACCAACATTTGATTTTGGCAATTCGGCAATAAATTCCACGTGCTTTGGCACTTTATAAGCTGTCAGATTATCTCTACAGAACGCAATTAACTCTTCCGAGCTTAGGCTTTGCTCCTCATGAATCACGACAAACACCTTGACAACCTCCTGAGATTTTTCGTCCTCTATACCAATACAACCACACTCCATCACCGCAGGATGTTCAGTAACCACAGCCTCCACTTCATTGGGATAGACATTAAAACCAGAGACAATAATCATGTCTTTTTTTCGATCAACAATAAAGACATGGTCAGTATCATCAATTGTGGCAATATCTCCCGAATTAAACCAACCGTTCTCGTCTACACCGGAGTCTTCTGTTTTCCAGTAGCTCTGCATCACTTGAGGACCACGAATACATAACTCACCAGCCTCACCAGTTGGCAAAACTTGACCGCTATCATCTCTAACCTCTAATTCAGTAAAAAGTGCGGCCTTACCAATGCTGCCAGTAAAGGCTGTAGAGTCATATTCCATCGAAGTTACTAGAGGGGATGTTTCGGTTAAACCGTAAGCTTGCAGCAACACTGTGCCAGTAACTTTCTCCCACTTTTCTGCAGTAGAAGGCAGGGTTGCCATACCACCTGACAATGCTCCAATAAATTCACTAAAATCCAGCTTACGAAAATCTTCATTATTAAGTAATGCTTCAAACAAAGTATTAACGCCGGACATAACATGAAATTTTTGTTTTTTGAGCGTACCGACAAAGGTTGGTAAATCCCTAGGGTTTGTAATTAATACATTTTTCGCGCCATAATAAAATAGTGCAAAGGTATGGGCTGTTAGAGCAAAGATGTGATACAAGGGTAAAGGACAAATCACAGTTATCTGGGTATCTGCTGGCTTATCGAACCATTCAGGATTAAAGATATGGTATGCCTGAGCTGTGTTAGCCATTAGATTACGATGGGTTAGTATAGCCCCTTTGCAAACACCAGTTGTGCCTCCGGTGTATTGCAAGAATGCCATATGCTCAATCGGTAAATCAATATCGGTAAAAGCCTCTTTAGTGTCGCCTTTCATCACTTTGCCAAAGGCAATCGTATTGCTTAGGCTAAATTTTGGCACAAGCTTTTTAATTTTTCTAACAACTAGATTAATAATTTTTCCTTTAAAGCCAAGCAGGTCTCCCACAGTAGTAAGGACAACTTTATCAACACTTGCAAGGTTTGCGCTAGCAACTACATGACCTGCACCCTCCCAACAGAGCAGTATGTGAGCTTCTGAGTCTTTTAATACGTGCTCTAATTCACGCTTGGTGTAAAGAGGATTAATATTTACAACAGTCATTCCAGCTTTCAGAGCGCCATAAACAATGACAGGATATGCCATCATATTTGGCATCATTACTGCCACTTTATCACCAACATTAGCATTTTTCGCAAACCATAAAGCAAGGTGATTCACGCGCTCAGCGAGCTGCCTATAACTCATTTCAACATCAAAACTCTCAAAGGCAATCGAGTCCTTATAACGATCACAGGCCGTATTAAAAAAATCGGCTAAATTGCTATTATTTTGAAAAATTTCCGTTTCTTCGAGGCTCTGTGGCACTTCTTTACTCATACATCCTCCCTTGTGTGGTTATCTATGAATTACTTTTAAGTTTTTTTTCAAACTCCTCTTGGTAATAATTGTACACTTCTCCATCTTCCCTATATGTATAACATGAATTGACAAATTTTTCTTTAATATATGTCAAATTTTCAAGATTGATTTTCTTATCTTCTAATGAGTCATTGTGATTAATACTTTGGAACGAAAGTGTCGCCGCATAAGCGAGCATATCGGAGATATGACGACAACCCTTTGCGCCACCAAGTAACTTTAAGACTCGTTTATTAAAACCAGGCTTAACAAACTCTCCTTTTAACAAGTGACATTTTTCAACAGCTGCAGGACAAACCGAATAAGGCGATTGATTGATGACAGCTTCAATATCAACAATCTCAAATTTGGAGGTCAAAGTCAGTCGTATCGCCATTTCATGCAATGGCTCTCCAGCAGCAATATAACCACGATCCGTATTATTAAATGTATAGGATTTTTTGTCAGTTAAAAAAACCTCTATATCCCAAAGGCCATCCTCTCTGTGGTAGCCGTTACCAATTAACCTGCGACGGTGTCTAAGATCTCTTTTAGCGGGTTTACTTAACATCTTTTGCTCCAAATAAAATAGATAAGAACTTACACTTTCTTAAAAATACCTGCCGCACCCATGCCGGTGCCGATACACATAGAAATCATGCCGTATTCAATATTGTTTCTTTGCATGGCAGAAACCAAAGTTGCTGTTCTGATTGCGCCAGTTGCGCCCAGCGGATGCCCAAGGGCAATAGCGCCACCTTGCGGATTGACTTTTTCTTTGTCCAAGTCAAGCTCGTTAATAACAGCAAGCGCCTGAGCAGCAAAAGCCTCATTAAGCTCTATCCAACCAATATCATCCAATGTTAATCCAGCCTTCTCAAGTGCTTTAGGAATCGCCTTCACCGGACCAATTCCCATGATTTCTACAGGCACACCTGCAACAGCGTAGGCTACGAACTCTGCCTTCGGCGTTAAATTGTATTTCTTAACAGCAGCTTCACTAGCGATCAATACCGCCGCAGCACCGTCTGACATTTGCGAACTTGTGGCTGCCGTGACTGAGCCTTCTTGTGCAAACACTGTTCTTAATTTAGCTAAAGACTCTATGCTGCTCCCTTCTCTGGGGCCCTCATCTTGCGATACAACATTGGTCTTAGTGTTGTATTCTTTGGTTTCAGGCGCATAAGATGTCTGTGTAATTGTTATTGGGGAAATTTCATCTGAAAATAGATTTTCACTATTGGCTTTAAGTGCTCTTTGATGACTCTCCAGAGCAAAAGCATCTTGATTATCACGAGAAATATTATATTTATCAGCAACCTTTTCTGCCGTTAAGCCCATACCATAAGCAATGGAAATGTTCTCATCTTCTGCAGTTACTTTTGGGTTGACCGATGGCTTAAATCCCATCATCGGCACAGTACTCATGCTCTCTACACCCGCAGCTACCACTAAGTCAGCTGATCCTGATTTGACCATCTCAGCAGCATTCGCAACAGCTTGCAAGCCAGAAGCACAGAAACGATTCAAGGTATAAGCTGGAGTGGTATCTGGCAAACCTGCAAGCAGTGTTGCGATGCGTGCAACATTAAGGCCTTGGGGGCCTTCTGGCATTGCACAACCAACAATAACATCATCGATATTATTTTTTACTTCGTCGCCATTGCTCAGTGGAGAAAAAACACTCTCTATAGAGTGAACCAACAAATCATCCGCTCTGGTTTTAGATAAACTGCCTCGCACTTTACCAACTGGCGTTCTTTTTGCCTCAATAATATAAGCTTTTGTCATTCTATTCTCCAATTAATTGCGCAATGGCTTGTTGTTTCTTAATATAAATTCAACCCTATCCTGAGTTTTTTCCGTAGCCAGAAGCTCTAAGAAGGCGGCACTTTCTAAATCAATTATTGCCTCTGAATTAACAACACTGTTTTCATCAACCGCCGAAACCGTCATAACTCGTGCAACTCGATTGACGCAAAATTTATCGTGATCAGAAATAAAACCACCCTCATGAAGGTTGGCAATTTGCGCCATCATATTTGCATAACCCGCTTTACCCGCAACTTTAAAGGCTTCATCTCGAGGCGCTTTATAGCCAGATTCCAGCATCGCAACTGCTTGCTGTTTTGCAACGTAGAGCAATTCATTTGCATTGGCTATAATAATATCGTCGGCTTTTAAATAGCCCATATCCTTGGCCTCTAATGAGCTTATCGAAACTTTTGCCATCGCAATTTGCTCAAAGTACTTAGCCAACAATGGGAAAATATCATCCCCCTCTTTGTTGGTGTATGCACGTAGTGCCATTTCCTTCGAGCCACAGCCTGCAGGCAACAATCCCACACCAACCTCAACTAAACCAATGTATGAGTTCATAGAAGATACAACACGATTACAATGAAGAAGCAATTCACAACCGCCACCAAGCGCCAAACCGTCAACCGCTGCTACAGTTAGGATCTTGCCATGTTTAAGGCGCATCATCATTTTCTGCAGCGTGCCAACTGTTCTCTTAACCGAGGCGAGTTCTCCCACTTTTGGCAGGTCAGGATTCAACACTTCAAAGGCTTTTTTCTTTGCCATGGCGGTTAATCCTGGCTCTTTTTCAAGTAAGCCTAGTTTCACTGCTGAGATGATTTCGAAAAGATTTGCACCCGCACAAAAATGTTCTTTTTCTTGCTTAAAGATCAACGCATGAAAACCATTCTCTTCAAGATAATCAAGCGCCTTATCAATATCCTGAATAACCGCAAAACTAATAACATTCATTTTTGTATTAAATGAAATGCTTGCAATACCTTCACCAAGGTCAATTAATTTAGTGCTTTCACTTTCAAGCAAAATATTCTGCTCATGAGCTCTCTCTCCAGCAAGGGTTGGCTTGAAGAGTTGTCTTTCATATACAGGGTGTGTTGATCTAGGAGCGTACGTGCCAAGAGTTGGGTTATAAGCACCATCCTCACAATAGACGTATGAACAATTCAGTGCCCACTGAGGCAATTCTACCGATCCAAGTGTCTTGCCCTTAGAAATATCGCTTAAAAGCATGCCACGAATCGCTTCCCAGCCCACCAATTGTGCTTGCTCAAAAATACCACAACCCCAAGCAAACCCAGACCTAAGTGCCATATCGACGCAACGAACAGTGTCGGCAATATGCTCTAATTGATAACAAGAGTAATGGAAAACATCTCGGTGAACCGACCATAAAAACTGCGCTTGCGGATCATCACATTCTGCCAAAGCCAACAATGACTTCTCAATATTTCCGTTTTCTTTTAAAATCTTTTTCACAACCGGGCTGATTGTATTATCAGAAAGACGGTAATCGCCAAGACCGGTATCAAATACATAAATATCTTTGCCGCGCTTTTCGTAAATACCTTTTCTGGTTTTACTGCCTAGTGCGCCTTGCTCAATCAAACCCTCTACCCAGCTAGGTAATTTGAACAACTCTAACCAAGGATCTTCTTTGGCATTATCAAAAATATTTTTAACCACGTTTTTCATCACGTCAAGTCCAACAACATCCAGAGTTCTGAATGAAGCACTGGCTGGTCGACCGATCCTCTTCCCAGTCAGTGCATCAACAGTATCAGGTGATAGGCCGAAATCCTCAGCATGCTTTAGAACTGCCATAAAGGAGAATACACCAATTCTGTTTCCAATAAACGCAGGATTATCGTTTGCGTATACCACCTCTTTACCCAGTGCAGAAGTAATAAAACCTTCTGCCTTCTGGAGTAACTTTTCATCACTGTAATTTGTTCTAATCAGCTCCACTAGGGGTAAATACCTTGGTGGATTGAAAAAATGCACACCAAAGATGCGACTTCTTAACGATTTTGGTGCATGCTCAGCAATAGCATTAATAGACAAACCAGAAGTGTTAGTTACCAAAATAGCGTCATCCCTAACAAAAGGGCTGATCTTGGCAAACAACTGTTTTTTAATATCTAAATTTTCAACTATTGATTCCAAAATAAAATCACACTCAGACAACAACTCTAACGAGTCATAAGTGGCTGTTTTAATTGAATCAAGAATCGTTGGAATGGCCAAAGGTGTTGGCTTGAGCTTTTTCATTGTTTGTAGAGAAGCGTTAAGCGCTTCTTCTGACATATCAAACATGGTTACTTCGATGCCTAGGTTGGCAAAATGTGCGGCAATTTGCCCACCCATAGTGCCAGAACCGAGTACAGCTACCTTACTAAAAGTTTTGTCAAAATACTGTTTCATGATTGCCTTGTTATTTAAAATTTATATATTGTTCTTTATCTCAAAGTCATCAACTCTGAGAGACTCTAGTACGGCCTCATGCCATACAAGCCAATTGTCTTTTTCTTCCACGGTTAGAAGTTTATCGGCAATCAACGAGCTTAGCCAATCTTCTAATGACTGACTTGGCTGATACTTATAGCCAGCTTTTTTCACTTTTTTCTTAAGTGGCTTAAGTAAGCTTGCTGCCTTATATCCATTAAATAGAATTTCGAATTGATGTCCAGGATTGTCCTTCAAGTCAGTACAAACACAAGAAGACAAATCACTGACCAGCCAATCAATATCTGCAACAGACTTTGCTGTGGCAATTATCAGCCTATCATCAACTTTTGCCGCCGTAGTAGAGAATGGGAATAACAATAACTTTATGGTCTTTTTTACCAACCAATTAAGCGGTAAATTATCTAAATTCATCCTCATTGCAGAATCTGATTCTGCGGCCAACTGCAACATCGACATACGCAAAACTTTGCTCACTTTTTCATTATTTATAAACTTCTCTTCATAGAGTTTAAGGCAAGCGCTCATTTCATACATTGCTGCAATTGCATCGGCAAATCTGCCAGAAACCATTTCCTTGCGTTTTAACGACCCCGTTAAAATAAATAAAGAGATATCACTCATTGCGGCAAACTTAGCAGACAACACCGATAAATTACGATAGTAAGTTTTAGTGGTAGAATCGCCATACGATTTGGCAAATCGTCCACGTGACCATGAGAATAATACTGCTCTGGCGAAGTTATGCAAAAAGGAACTGATATGCTTTGTTAGTGCTTTGTCAAAAGTGACAATACCGTTACCACTCTTGTCGTAAAGCGCATCTAATTCATCGAACATTGTCGCATGACAGCGAATCAGGCCTTGGCCAAAAATCATGAGACTTCTGGTTAAAATATTAGCACCTTCAACGGTAATACCAATAGGTGCTGAAGCATAAACATTGGCAACATAATTTCTAGGACCTTGCATCACCGCTCGGCCGCCATGAACATCCATCGCATCGATAGCTGATTGCTGCATCAATGTAGTGTTACGATATTTAACAATTGCCGAAATGATTGAAGGCTTGTGGCCCGCATCAAGCGCCCAAGTAGAGAGATTGATATTAGCAGTTGTACGATAGGCATTGATTGCCAATGTGGCTAGTTTTTCTTGAATACCTTCTAGGTTGGCAATCGGCAAACCAAATTGTTCTCTTGTTTGTGTATAAGCACTGGTGGTAAGCAGCATTGCTTGAGCAGCCGCTGCACCGGAAACTGGCAAGGAGATACCACGACCAACACTCAAGCACTCCATTAGCATTCTCCAGCCGTGGCCAATCATTTGATCACCGCCGATAATCCAATTCATTGGGATAAAGACATCCTGACCAAATATTGGGCCATTCTGAAACGGCTCACCAATTGGTTTGTGGCGCGTACCAATACTAACACCTGCAGTATTTCGTGGAATCAATGCACAAGTAATACCAAGATCTATTTGCCCAAAAAGTGGGTGATCTTTGGCTAGCAAATTATCAGGATCGAATGCCTTGAATGCCAACCCAATAACTGTTGCTACCGGTGCGAGCGTAATATAACGCTTCTCCCAATTTAACCTCATTCCCAAGACTTTATTGCCTTCAAATTCACCATAACAGACAATACCGTTATCAACCAATGAACCTGCATCTGAACCAGCAACGGTTGAAGTTAGGGCAAAGCATGGGATTTCTTTACCCGCAGATAAGCGTGGTAGGTACTGATCTTTTTGTGCGTCCGTACCATAATTTTGTAGTAACTCGCCCGGTCCAAGCGAGTTTGGTACCATTACCGAAATACCTAAAACTGAAGCGGAAGAAGCAACTTGACCAACTATCATCGCGTGAGCGTAATGAGAGAAACCTTTACCGCCATATTGTTTAGAGATATTGATTGCCCAAAAACCGTTGTCAGCAATATATTGCCAAACCTCTTTCGGTAAGTCATCCTCAGTAGAAACCTCATATGAGTTAACCATAGAGCACAATGTTTTAACTTCATTATCAACAAAGCTTTGCTCTTCTTCGGTGAGCTCAATTGCCTTAAGGTTTGATAACTCACTCCAATTAGGATTACCTTGAAAAAGTTCCGCATCCCACCAAACATCGCCGGCCTCTAGTGCGATCCTTTCGGTTTCACCAATTGGTGGCAGCGTTTTACGCATCAACCCAAACAGCGGCCTGGTGAACAGAATTGTTCTAATGCTAGGAATAATATAAATACCAAGGAACAACACAATACCCATTAGTATTTGCAGGCTTAGAAGTTCGGTTTCTAGAGCAAGGGGCACGATAAAAATCACGCTCAATAGCCAAAGGTATGAAAGCTTTATCTGAGTTTTAGCCAATAACAATAGAATCAATGCAAAAACTACAATCAATGTTAAGCATAGGTTTTGGCTTAGATAATTTAAATATTCATGCATTAAGATTTACCTTTATTTAGTTGGTAGATATATATATTATAGTCATCCAGATTTAAACTATAGTTGATACAATATTACAAAAAGTTAACACTTTATTAAGTGCACCTTTCATACAAAAATAATGATGACATCAAAAAGGTAAAGCATCTGAGCATCACTCGCCTTGGAGCTGGGCACGCATTTTCTTTTGAACTAGAAGAATAGCCTTAAGTGGTCGTAACATAACTTTAAAGTCGGTAATTTCGCCCTCATCATTCCAAGTAATAACATCAACACCGTTAACGTACAGGCCATCAATTTCAGCTTCAAATTCAAGCAGAGCTTCATTGCCGCTAACTATCTCACGTACATAAGTAAAAGAATACTGACTAAACAGATGAAAGGCCGCACTCAAATACTGGGCTACAAGCGCCTTACCTACCTGAGGTGTGTACATAACTGGTGAGTGAAACACAGCATCATCTGCCAACAGATTATTTAAGTCCTCCATTTTTTGTGTTTCAAGAATACGGTGCCAAATTTCGAGTGTGTTTATTTTCATGTTAAATTTCCATTTTTTGTTTTATAACGAGGCTGCCAATCGAGAGCCTTGGTTTATTGCTCGTTTTGCATCAAGCTCGGTAGCAACGTCAGCGCCGCCAATTAAATGCGAAGAAATTCCATTTTCCTCCAATTCAGTATGTAAATCACGAAGCGGCACTTGTCCTGTGCAAAGCACTATCGTATCAACTGACAAAACATGTGCATTACCATCAACCAAGTAGTGCAAGCCCTCATCATCAATTTTTTTATATTGGGCACCAGGCACCATATTGATTTTTTTTGTTTTTAAACTGGCGCGATGAATCCAGCCAGTAGTCTTACCAAGCCCTGCTCCAAGTCTAGTTGTCTTTCTCTGGAGCAAGGTGATTTCTCTAGTTGGTGTTGACGTATCGGGCTTGATACCGATAACACCACCTCTCACTTCATTTTTTGGATCTATACCCCATTTAGTCAAAAATGCTCCTACATCAACACTTGATTTATCACCCTCATGAGATAAATACTCACAAATATCAAAGCCAATGCCGCCAGCACCAACCACCGCAACCCGTTCACCCACTTCCTTTTTGTCTCTCAAAACGTCTAAGTAAGAGAGAACCTTTGGATGGTCTTGTCCAGCTATCCCAGGCTCTCTTGGTAGAACACCAGTTGCAACCACCACCTCGTCAAAATGACCAGCCTTTACGATTGCCAGATCAACCTTTTGATTAAGCACTACGTTAACATTTAATACCTCTAGGCGTCTAGAATAGTAGCGCAAGGTTTCATGAAACTCTTCCTTTCCTGGAATTTGTTTTGCCATGTTGAATTGTCCACCTATTTCTTTTGAGGACTCGAATAAAGTCACCTGATGTCCGCATTCAGCTGCAACAGTTGCACAGGATAATCCAGCTGGACCAGCCCCCACAACAGCAATACGTTTTAAGCTTATTTTTCTCTCATAAATTAAATCAAGCTCATGACATGCTTGTGGGTTGACTAAACAGCTACTGCGCTTTCGATTAAACACATGGTCTAAGCACGCTTGATTACAGCCAATGCAGGTATTGATTTCATCTACCCTGCCCTCAATGACTTTATTAACAAAATTTGGATCCGCTAAAAATGGTCGCGCCATTGACACCATATCGGCATCCCCTCTTGCTAATACAGACTCGGCAACCTCTGGTGTATTAATCCGATTAGTGGTGATTAGAGGCACTGAAACCTCACCACGCAACTTAGCCGTAACCCAAGTAAAGCACCCCCTAGGTACCATGGTTGCTATAGTTGGAATTCTTGCCTCGTGCCAGCCTATGCCGGTATTAATAATGCTTATGCCGGCCTCTTCTAGAGCTTTTGCTAGTATAACAATCTCTTCCCAAGTGCTACCTTTTTCAAGCAAATCCAGCATTGAGAGTCGAAAAATAAGAATAAAATCTGGACCAACAGCTGCTCGAGTCTGTTTAACAATTTCCAAGGCCATTCGGATACGATTCTCAAATGAACCGCCCCATTCATCCGTACGTTCGTTGGTATGCGTTGCGATAAATTGATGGATGAAGTACCCTTCAGATCCCATAATCTCTACACCATCGTAACCAGCTTGTTGTGCCAAAATCGCACAATTCACATAATCCTCAATAGATCTCCAAACGCCTCGGCTCGATAATGCCCTTGGCTTAAAAGGCGTAATTGGTGATTTAATCGCAGAAGCAGAAACGACAAATGGATGATAGCCATAGCGCCCCGTGTGCAAAATTTGCATACAAATTAACCCCCCTTCTGCGTGAACCGCATCGGTTATGACACGATGTTTAGTTACTTCTTTTTTGTTGGATAATTTTGCAGACAAAAGCATGGCACGGCCCGCTCTGCTTGGTGCAATTCCTCCTGTAATAATAAGCCCAACACCTCCACGAGCTCTTTGCGAATAATACGCTGCCATATTTTCAAAACCACCGATCTCCTCTTCCATGCCGGTATGCATTGATCCCATCAACACTCTGTTCTGTAGAGTAATATTGCCCACCCTTAAAGGCTTCAAAAGATGCGGGTACAGCGTATCACTCACATTGGTCATTTATATCTCCTAATCAATCCTTGAAACTGCTCATGCAATAGTTCTTTTTTGTTATGAAAGTAATTATAGCTTTTCACGGTCGGTATATAATTAACATAATATTACTAATAGTTAACACTTTGTTTATAGAGCACTTTAACAATCTCACCATCAAACCTATAATGATTACTTTATCAGGATCTGACTAATGAACGTTCATAGCACTGTTTGGAGGTCTATCTCGCGTCTTCAATACCTCTACCCCAATGAGGTGAATAAAATCTGTCAAAGAATCGGCATCTCTCCAAGCATTTTAGCCAATCACAATCTCACATTACCGCTCACCTTATTCTTAAACTTCTTTATTGAGGCCGAAGATATTTTTGACAACGATCTAGTTTCTATCAAATACGCGCGCATGGCACAAATACGACCAAATTACTCAGAGATTTTAGGGATGATTTCACTCTATTCTACTAATTTGATCGAAAGCTTTAACTTGGTGAATTCCTATATTAACCTTGAATTGGATGGCATTGATATCAGCTTGATTCAAAAAACCAACGTTGTTAATATTCGCTTTGTGGCCAATGCGGGTATTGAGCACGCCAGCTTATATGAAAACCTATGCTTGTCGGTCTTTGCCACTTTTATTCAGTCAATGCACCATCCAATAAATAAACTAACAACAAAAACAACAACCAATCAAGACACTAGTGTCGTTCGTTCTTTATTTCATTGCCCCATTGAATTTGAGGCTAACCACACGGCGATCATACTCACGAACGAAGTATCACTTAAACAAAACCCAACTGCCAATCCAAAATTGATAAGTTTGTTGGAAATTATGGCAAAAGAAAAAATTGCCCAACAGGCGAACGAAGGCAATATAGTTAATAGACTTGAAGATATTTATAATAGCTATGAAGACCACTACAATAATATCAACATTGCCGAAACATCAAATTTATTAGGTGTTAGTGTCAACACTCTGCGTAGAATGCTAAGTAAACGCAAGACTACATTTCGTCAAACGCTAAATAATTTCAAGCTAAAAAAAGCCAAATCAATGCTGGCCAGAAACTATTCCGCCAAAAGAGTGGCGTATTCTCTTGGTTATACTGAGCCCTCAACATTCATACGCTGGTTTATTAACCAGGCCAAACAAACACCCAAAGAATACAAAAAAGAAGTAACACGCCAATAAAATTAGCGACAAAAAAAACTAGAAAAAATTAAGACAGCTTGGCCTTAATAAGTTGAGAAACAGCCCCCATATCTGCTTTGCCGTCTAGTTGACCCTTAAGCGTACCCATCAGCTTACCCATGTCTTTCATGGAATCGGCGCCACAATCGTTAATTGCCTTATCTACAAATATCGCTACCTCTTCATCGCTTAGCTGTTCGGGCATATATTTATTAATAATTTCTAACTCTGACTCTTCGATTTCAACAAGGTCAGTTCGTCCAGCTCCAGCAAACTGAGAGATAGAATCTTTACGCTGCTTAACCATTTTATTAATTACAGTTAACACTTGAGAATCATCTAACTCAATACGCTCATCAACTTCTTTTTGTTTTATTGCCTCAATTATCATACGCGTTGCACGCAGGAACTCTTTGTCTTTAGCTTTCATTGCTGACTTCATATCCTCAGTAATGCGATTCTTTAGCTTAGACATATTATTTTGATTATTTCAGAAGGTTATATAAATAGTAAATTTATTTATAACGGATTGTTTCAGTATTAATATAGCCTTTATTTAGTACATGCGTTTACGACGAACACGATTTTTGGCCATCTCTTTGTGTGTTCTCTTGACTGCAGCAGCTTTCTTACGTTTATTAACCCAAGTAGGTTTCTCGTAGAATTCTTTCTTTCTTACGTCAGTAATAACGCCTGCTCTGTCGCATGAACGACGGAAACGACGTAGTGCTATATCAAATGGTTCGTTCTCTCTTACTTTAATTGATGGCATGTATTTTATTCCTTTATGATTCTGTTTTGTCTGTGTCAGCAGTCATTGCGTCTTCAGAACTATCAAAGTCAACCAATTGAACTATAGCCATTGGCGCCTTGTCACCGGTTCTGAATCCAGCCTTTAAAATTCTAATATAACCACCAGGTCTATCTTTATAGAACGGCCCTAACTGAGTAAATAGTTTTGCTACAGACTCGTCATCGCGTAATTTAGAGAATGCAAGACGACGATTTGCAACGCTATCAGTTTTTGCTTTAGTTATCAAAGGCTCAACAACACGTCTAAGCTCTTTAGCTTTAGGTAAGGTTGTCTTTATAGTTTCGTGTAAGAATAATGAGTTAGCCATATTCTTGAACATCGCTTTTCGGTGCGATGAGTTACGGTTTAGTTGTCTGCCTGACTTTCTATGTCTCATGTCTTTGTCCTATTCGCTCATTAAGTCTACTGGAGGCCAATTTGCAATCGCAGTACCTAATTCCAAGCCCTTATCAGTTAAAACCTCTTTAATTTCATTCAACGATTTACGCCCAAGGTTAGGGGTTCTTAGTAAATCTTGCTCAGTTTTCTGAATCAAATCTCCAATATAGTATATTTGCTCTGCCTTAAGGCAGTTAGCGGAGCGAACGGTTAGTTCAAGCTCATCTACCGCAGCCAATAGCTGAGGATCAAAGTCATCGGAAGTAGGTAGAGCTTCTACCTCTTCGACCAGCTCTAGCTCAACGAATGAAGATAACTGGTCTTGCAAAATTGATGCTGCACGTTTAACTGCAGCTTCAGCTTCTATTGAGCCATTTGTTTCAATAATAATATTTAATTTATCTAGATTAACTCGTTGGTCAACACGTGCCGCATCTACAGTAAAGCTAACCCTTTTTATTGGCGAAAAACTTGCATCAAGCTGCATACCACCAATAGTTGATGCTTCTTCATCGCGTCCTACAGCGGTGTCATATCCAACTCCTGTTCCAATCTTAAGGGTCATGCGCATATGCCCGCCATCATTGACTGTGGCGATAACTTTCTCGGGATTGAACACACTAATATCGTTAGCACTTGCTTCAATATCTGCTACCGTAATTTCATATGGTCCTTTTTTGTCTATAACAACCTCTACATTTTCAGCAGTGTTCAAAACAATAGAAACCTCTTTAAGGTTCAACAAAATATCTAATACGTCCTCTTGAACTCCTTCAATAGTTGAAAACTCGTGCATTACACCATCTATCGCTACTTCAGTGACGGCAGAGCCAACCATTGATGAGAGCAGAGTTCTTCTTAGAGCATTACCTAGTGTATGACCAAAGCCTCTCTCTAAAGGCTCCAACATAACTCTGAATTCATTTTTTGAAATTTCAGTCGATTCAACTAGCTTTGGTTTTAAAAAATTCTTAGCACTACCTTGCATAATTAATTCCTTATTTTGAATACAATTCAACGATTAAATGTTCTTCAATATCTGATGAAAGTTCATCACGAGCAGGAACATTTTTAAATACACCCTTGAGTGCTTTATTATCAACATCAACCCAGTCAACTTGACCTGACTGCTCAGCCAACTCAATTGCTAACTGAATGCGGTTTTGTTTTTTAGACTTTTCTCTAATAGCGATTTCATCCTCAGCACTTACCTGGTAAGAAGGAATGTTAACGATAGAGTTATTTACAAGGATTGACTTATGTGCAACCAATTGCCTAGCTTCAGCACGTGTAGATGCAAATCCCATACGATAAACAACATTATCTAATCGACACTCGAGAAGTGATAATAAGTTCTCTCCGGTTGAGCCCTTCTTGGCGCTCGCCTTTTTATAGTAGAGATGGAATTGTTTCTCTAAAATTCCATAAATACGTCTAACCTTTTGCTTTTCACGTAACTGCAGCCCGTACTCCGTTCCTTTTTGGCGTCGAGCTGTTGCTCCGTGCATGCCTGGAAGTTGAGTAACCTTGCATTTTGAATCTAACGATCTAATTCCACTCTTTAAAAATAAGTCAGTGCCCTCACGGCGCGCTAATTTACAAGTAGGTCCAGTATATCTAGCCATAATTTATCCTTATACTCTACGTTTCTTAGAAGGACGGCAACCGTTATGTGGGATTGGCGTCACATCAGTGATTGATTGAATTTTTAAACCCTGTGCATTCAGTCCACGGATCGCTGAATCTCTACCAGGACCGGGACCTTTAACCCGAACCTCAAGATTTTTCATTCCGAAAGTTAATGCCTTTTCACCACAATTGCTGGCAGCTACTTGTGCAGCAAATGGCGTTGATTTTCTTGACCCTCTGAAGCCAGCTCCACCCGACGTCGCCCAACAAACTGCATTACCGTGACGATCAGTAATCATCACAATTGTGTTATTGAATGTTGCGTGAATATGTGCAACCCCGTCAGAAATAATTTTCTTTGACTTTTTCTTAACTGTTTTTACATCCGCCATTACTATGCCACCTATATTTATTTAATTAAACGACGAGGACCCTTACGAGTTCTTGCGTTAGTTTTAGTTCTTTGACCACGTAGTGGTAATGATTTTCTATGGCGAATACCACGATAACAACCTAAATCTTTTAGTCGCTTAATGTCAATCGCAACTTGACGTCTAAGATCGCCCTCGACTTCAAATTTTGAAACTGCATTTCTAATCAATTCCACCTGATCTTCAGCTAAATCCATTACCTTGGTAGCTGGATCTATCTTAAGCTCTTTACATATCAACTTTGCTCGAGTTTCACCTATACCAAAGATTGACTGCAGACCAATTACAATGTGCTTATTTGTTGGAATATTGATTCCCGCTATTCTTGCCATAAATTTTCCTTATATCCTTCTTTTTATATAATTTTTCTAGCTATTTTTTCAATAAAAATTTCTAAAAAAATAAAATTTGAAAAACCCGCAATTTTACTCCGCAGACCTCTCAATGTCAATATTATTAGCCCTGCCTTTGCTTGTGTCGGGGCTCCTTACAGATCACCCGAACAACGCCATGGCGCTTAATAACTTTACAATTGTTACATATTTTTTTTACTGATGCTCTTACTTTCATAACTGTTACCTTCTAGTTTAAACCAGCCTTCTTCATTAATGAGTCATACTGACTAGACATTAGGTGTGACTGAGCTTGTGAGATAAAATCCATCACCACAACGACGATGATTAATAATGAGGTGCCGCCAAAATAAAATGGCACGTTCCAATATAAAATTAAAAATTCTGGCAGCAAACATACCGCAGTTATATATATAGCGCCTGAAGCTGTTAAGCGTGACATGACAGAATCTATGTAGTCTGCAGAGTGCTGTCCTGGACGAATTCCTGGAATAAAGCCGCCAGACTTTCTGAGATTGTCTGCTGTATCCTTAGAGTCAAATGTAAGTGCAGTATAAAAAAATGTAAAAAACACTATTGCTAATCCATAAAACATTACGTAGAGTGGCTGTCCTGGTGAAATACTTGCCGTCAAATCGGCAAGCCATCCCATTCCTTCGCTCTGTGAAAACCAACCACCCATAGTGGCAGGGAATAAGATAATACTTGATGCAAAAATAGGTGGTATAACGCCTGCCATGTTAATCTTCAATGGTAGATAAGAGCTCTGCCCTCCAACCATTTTTCTTCCTTGCTGACGTTTAGCGTAGTTAACAGTTATGCGTCTTTGTCCACGCTCCATAAACACTACAAAAGCTGTTACCAATAGTGCCATTGCTAAGATCAATACCACCAGAATTACTGTTAACTCTCCAGTACTAACAAGTGATAAGGTTGATCCCAGTGCAGAAGGTAGGCCAGAAACAATACCTGCAAATATAATCATTGAAATACCATTTCCAATACCTTTTTCTGTTATCTGCTCACCTAGCCACATTAAAAATAAAGTACCAGTAGTAAGGGTAACAACTGTAACTAGTACAAATGTAAAGCCGCCCTGAGTAACTAAAGAAACTCCTCCGGCATTTTGAGATTGAAGTGCAATTGAAATACCGTAAGATTGAAATACTGCCAATAGGACAGTTCCCATACGGGTGTACTGAGTAATTTTTCTTCTTCCAGTTTCGCCTTCCTTTTTCAACTGTTCCAGCTTTGGCACAACAGAGGTCATTAGCTGAATAATGATTGAAGATGAAATATACGGCATAATGCCCAAAGTAAAAATAGACAACCTTTCCAAAGCTCCGCCTGAGAACATGTTAAACATATCTAATATGGTTCCTTGCTGATCTTGCACAAGAGATGCCAACGCTATCGGAGAAATAAATGGTATGGTTATATGAGTTCCTAGGCGAAAAATGACCAACGCACCCAATAAAAAGAGGATGCGTCTGGTTAAATCTTGAGAGAGGCCTAATGTTTGACTCATAATTTACTCGGTTACAGATCCCTTAGCGGCCTCTATAGCTTCCTTTGCGCCTTTAGTGGCTTTAATTCCCGTCAAATTAACTGCTCTAGTTATTTCACCCGAAAGTATCACCTTAACTCTTAATATATTTTTAGTCACAAGGTTGTGCTTTTTCAGAACCTCGATATTAATATCAGTTTCTTCGATTTTGTTTATTTCAGATAGGGTTACCTGCGAAGTAATTATTGAAACTCTCGAAGAGAAACCTACCTTTGGTAGGCGACGCTGTAATGGCATCTGTCCACCCTCGAAACCGATCTTAGCAAACCCTCCTGAACGAGACTTTTGGCCTTTGTGACCACGGCCACAGGTTTTTCCAAAGCCACTTCCAATGCCTCGACCTACGCGTTTTTTTGTTGTTTTTTCACCCTCTACAGGGCTTAATGTGTTTAATTGCATAGTACTCATAATTCTTAACCTTCAACCTTAAGTAAATAAGACACCTTATTAATCATGCCACGGACCTCTGGTGTATCTATTAATTCAACAGTATGGTTTATTCTTTTCAAACCAAGGCCTGTTATTGTTGCACGGTGAGATGGTAAGCGACCATTAAAACTTTTCAACAATGTAACAGTTACAGTTTTTTTAGCTACTTCCTTCTTAGGGGCGACCTTTTTAACAGCTTCCTTCTTAGGG
>Ga0207990_1000291_pt1 | contig 29757 bp, 29 predicted proteins | sample ETNtaG_8_FD_185780 | JGI IMG/M metagenome (GOLD analysis project Ga0207990, IMG submission 185780) | Marine microbial and viral communities from oxygen minimum zone, Eastern Pacific Ocean - ETNP201406SV75 (SPAdes) (version 2) | ecosystem: Environmental > Aquatic > Marine > Oceanic ...
TCGTCCGGTGATCCACCTAGGCGGACCAGGCTGTTCGCAAGGTGGAGTGCAGCCAACTCGTCGGGTGTGAGGTCCGGTGCCTTGCCTCGATAGCGCTTCCGGTCGATCCGGTAGCCAGTGACGGGCGGGTCGTGGTTCGGTGAGGATGCCGTGAGCAACGGAATCCCCATGGAGCGGAGTTCGTCCTTGTCCCGTTCGAACTGGCGCCGGAAGGTCTCGTCGTTCTCGGAGTAGTACTCCCGCAGCCCGGAGCGCAACTCGTCGCGCGTCCTGGGCCACTCGGCGTGAAGGAGTGCCGTCACCAGGTTCATCAGTCGCCTGAGTTTGCTCTCCACCGCCTCTGTATGACCTCCTCGCGAGCCCGACGGGACTGTCCTGCATGGTAGGTGCCTGAGCCAGGTGCTCCGGTTGTTCGCGTCAGAGCGATTCGATCAGCTTTTCGACCCGCTCGTCGGACGAGCGGAACGGATCCTTGCAGAGGACGGTCCGCTGTGCCTGGTCGTTGAGCTTGAGGTGTACCCAGTCCACCGTGTAGTCGCGTCGACGCTCCTTGGCCCGCCGGATGAACTCGCCGCGCAGGCGAGCCCGTGTCGTCTGTGGTGCGGTGTCGATCGCATCTGTGATGGCCTGGTCGTCGACCACACGCTCGACCATCCCGCGCCGCTCGAGCAGGTAGTAGAGGCCGCGGTCCTGGTTGACGTCGTGGTACTGCAGGTCGAGCAGTGCCACCCGGGAGTCGCCGAGGGGAAGCCCGAAGCGGTCCCGATAGGACTCGATGAGGTGGTACTTGGCCACCCAGTCGCACTCGCGGTCGAGGGCGAGGGGATCGCTCTCGATGCCCTCGAGACAATGTTCCCACATGGCGAGCGCCTTCTTCTCCTCCTCGTCGAGGTCGTGGTGCTCGGAGAATCGGATCGCCCTGTCGAGGTATTCGCGCTGGATGTCGAGGGCGCGCACCTCGCGGCCGTTGACGAGGCGGACCGTCCGCCGGCAGGTGATGTCCTGGCTGATCTCGCGGATCGCCCGGATCGGGTTCTCGAGGGTCATGTCGCGCAGCTGCACCGAGGGTTCCTCGAGCATTCGGAGCAACAGGCCACAGGCTCCGACCTTGAGGAAGGCGGTGTACTCGCTCATGTTCGAGTCACCGACGATGACGTGCAGGCGCCGGTAGCGCTCGGCATCAGCGTGTGGCTCGTCGCGCGAGTTGATGATGGGCCGCGAACGGGTGGTGGCGCTCGACACGCTCTCCCAGATGTGTTCCGCCCGTTGGCTGATGCAGTACCTGGCACCTCGTGCTCCCTGGAGGACCTTGCCGGCTCCGGCGTAGATCTGGCGGCTGACCAGGAATGGGATCAGGACCTCCTTGTAGTCGGACTGGTCATCGCGGCGGACGGTGAGGTAGTTCTCGTGGCATCCGTAGGAGTTGCCTGCCGAGTCGGTGTTGTTCTTGAACAGGTAGATGTCGCCGCGGATTCCCTCCTCCCTGAGTCGGTCTTCGGCACCGTGGAGCAGTTGCTCGAGGATCCGTTCGCCGGCCTTGTCGTGGGCGACGACATCGGAAACGGAATCGCATTCGGGGGTCGCGTACTCGGGGTGGGAGCCGACGTCGAGGTAGAGGCGGGCGCCATTGGCCAGGAAGACGTTCGAACTGCGCCCCCAGTGGACGACCCGCCGGAACAGGTACCGCGCGACCTCGTCGGGGCTGAGGCGCCGCTGGCCGTCGAGCGTGCAGGTGATCCCGTATTCGTTCTCGATGCCGTAGATGCGTCGCTGCACGGTCGGCCCTCAGACCCCGACGTCGGACGGCGTGGGCAGGGCCGGCAGGGTCACCCGAGCAGCTCGCCCAGGTCGTCGCCCTCGATGCGTCGGAATGAGCGCCGTTCGCCGTCTCGTGACAGGACCGCCACCTCCAGGTCGTCGGGGACCAGTTCGCGATCGGATCCGGTGAGGGCCCCGACGGCGACCCGGAGGGCCTCTCTGAGCTGCAGGCCCACCGACCAGCTCTCGTCCAGGCGGGCTCCGATCGCCTCGGCCTCTCCCCCGATGACGACATGTGTGGTGGTGTCCATCACGGTGCCGTCGTAGAGCAGGTGGAAGAGGCGGTCACCGCCGACCTCGGGACTCATCTCGGCAACGAGGAGTTCGACCTCGAGTGGCTTCATCTCATGGGTGAAGTACTGGCCGAGGATCTGTGCGTACTGGTTGGCCAGCCAGCGGGCATCGACGTCCTCGCGACTGAACGAGTAGCCCTTGAGGTCTGCGTGGCGGACCCCGGCGATGCGCAACTGGTCGAACTCGTTGTACTTGCCGACCCCCATGAAGCCGATGCGGTCGTAGATCTCTGAGACCTTGCGCAGGGTGTTGGACGGGTTCTCGGCGCAGAGCAGCACGCCGTCGGCATATGTGGAGGCGACGGCGGCACGGCCTCGGGCGATGCCCTTGCGGGCGTAGTCCGCCCGGTCCTTCATGACCTGTTCGGGCGAGACGTACAGTGGCATGTTCATCGGCCGCTCCGATCGCCGAGTCGTTCGAGCAGTGCCGTCGTGCGGGCTGCCACGTCCTCGTCGGCCATGCGCTCGAAGCCGTCCGACCCGATCGTGGCGATCACCGGATAGATGCCCCGAACGGGATCGGGACCACCGGTGGCGCTGTCCTCATCGGCGGCCTCGAAGAGGGCCTCGACGGCTATGTCCACCGCTGTCGAGAAATCGAGGTCTGGCGTGTGTCGGAGCTTGATGACCGTCGAGGAGTGAAGGCTCCCGGAGCCGCCGGCGGCGTAGCGGCGTTCCTCGTAGCGACCGCCCGTGATGTCGTACTGGAAGAGGCGACCCTGTTCGAGGCGTTCGTCCCAGCCGGCGAACAGGGGCACGACGCCCAGGCCCTGCATGGCCGCCGACAGGTTGCTGCGGACCATCTGGCTGAGTTGGTTGGCCTTGCCCTCGAGGCTCAGGGGGGAGCCCTCGACCTTCTCGTAGTGCTCGAGGTTGAGTTGGAACAGGCCGACCATCTCCATCGCCGGTCCCGCGGCGCCTGCGATCGCAACACCGGAATGACGGTCGGCAGGGAAGACCTTCTCCATCGAGTGGTGGCTGATGAAGTTGCCGGAGGTCGCCCGCCGATCGCCCGCCATCACCACGCCCTCGACGGTCCGGATGGCCAGGACGGTGGTTCCGTGGGCTATGGCGTCGGCTTCGAGTGATCCTGTGACCTCCGGCGGAGCCATACCCAGGCGGTCGAGGAGGCCGAGGAAGCTGGGGCCCGGATCCTGGTCGGGGGTGAAGAGGGGAAGCGTCACGGTGTCGGAGGTGCTGCAGGACCGGTGGCCTGGTGCGACTACTCCCCGCCCTTCTGGACGTAGCTCTTCACGAACTCCTCGGCATTGGTCTCGAGGACGCCGTCGATCTCGTCGAGGAGGTCGTCGAGTTCATCCTTGAGGCGCTCGCCGCGCTCGCTGACCGCAGGGGCGGTCGCCTCATCCGCGGACTCGGGATCACGCTCGATCCGCTCCCGACGAACCTGTTCCCTCTCAGCCATGGTGTCCTCTCCGGTCGTTCGTTTGTCTGTTCAGCCGGGTCGACCCGAGAGTCGATCAAGCAGTTCGGTGATGTCATCGCAGTCATCGATGAGCGTAGCCACATGGGCGCGGCTGCCACGTGTCGGTTCCATCATCGGGACGCGGCGGAGGGACTCCTCTCCGGCGTCGAAGACCATCGAATCCCAGTTGGCGGCAACGACGCTGTCCGGCCAGCGGTCGAGGCACCGGCCGCGGAAGTAGGCCCTGGTGCCGTCGGGCGGGGTGGTCATGCCCCTTTCGACATCTGCCGGATCCACCAGGGTCTCGGCACCCATCCGTGCGAACAAGGACCTCTCGGGTCGCAGGTCGTGGTATTGGAGGTCGAGCGCCATCAACCGGAGGTCGTCGGGTTGCAGGCCGTGTCGATCGCGGTAGCCGTTGATGATGTGGCGCTTGGTGACCCAGTCGACCACGCCCACCAGGGGCTCGGGATCCTCTTCGAGGGTCGCCAGTACCTCGCCCCAGCGGTCGAGAACGTCGTGTGCGACCGGGCCACCGACACCCTCGTCGCCTCGTTCCTCGACGTATTTTCGGCCCTGTTCGAGCAGGTCCCACTGGAGTTCGATGGCGGTCGCCGTCGTACCATCGGCCAATTCGAGGGCCCTGCCGAGGCTCTGGTCGAGCGATACCTCCTGGAGTGCCCGGACCGGATCGGCGAAGCGGGCCTCCCGGTGGAGGAAGTCATCGTCGACCATAGCCAGCACGATTGCCGTCGTGCCCACCTTGAGGAACGTGGCGACCTCGCAGAGGTTGGCGTCGCCGACGATCACGTGGAGCCGCCGGTAGCGCAGCGGGTCGGCATGGGGCTCATCGCGCGTGTTGATGATGGGGCGCTTGAGGGTCGTTTCGAGGCCGACCTCCTCTTCGAAGAAGTCCGCCCGTTGGGTCAGCTGGAAGTCGATGTCACTGCGGCTGCACCCGGGGAGTTCGCAGCCGACCTTCCCTGCTCCCGTGAAGACCTGCCGGGTCACGAAGTGGGTCGTGGCGTGGACCACGACCCTGCCGAAAGGTGTCGCCCGGTCGATGAGGTAGTTCTCGTGGCAGCCATAGCTGTTGCCCTTGCCGTCCGAGTTGTTCTTGTAGACGACGATCTCCTGGCCCTCGGGTAGGACCTCGTTGGCAGCCGCCATCGACTCGATGAGGATCTGTTCGGCTGCCCGGTCGAACCGCACCAGGTCTCGGGCATCCAGGCACTCGGGGGTGCTCAACTCTGGGTGGGCGTGGTCCACGTAGTAGCGGGCACCGTTCGTGAGCACGGCGTTGACCAGGTGCGTCTCGATCTCAGGGGCCATGGCGTCGAACGCGGAGAAGCCGCGGAGGTCGAGCGATGGGCTCTCGTCGACGAAGTCCCAGCCGATCCGGGGAGCGCCGGGGCCGTCGCCCGGGGCAGAACACCGGCTCAGGTAGGCGTTGATCAGCAGCGACGAGGCCGTGACCGGATTGGGTTCGGGGACCCCGCGGTGGAGAATTCCGAACTCGGTCTCGATGCCGAGAATCTTCGGTACGGCCATTCGCGGACCCTATCGGGGCGTCGTTCCGGGATGGGACCGGCCAGCGGCCCTGAGGCAGGACTAGAGGTACTGGCCCGTGCCAAGTGCCTCGATGGCCCTTCCGCCGCCCTCTTCCTCGGCTGCAGCGATGAGCGTTCGGACGTAGACGATCCGCTCGCCCTTCTTCCCCGAGATCTTCGCCCAGTCGTCGGGGTTGGTGGTGTTCGGAAGGTCCTCGTGTTCCCGGAACTCCTGGCGGACGGCATCTTCCAGGTCGGTGGTCAGGATGCCCCGGCTACCGCCGGCCAGTTGGCGCTTGATAGCCAACTTCTTGGCGCGGCGGACGATGTTTTCGACCATGGCCCCAGATGCGAAGTCCCTGAACGAGAGGACCTCCTTGTCGCCGTTCTGGTAGGTGACCTCGAGGAAGCGGTTGCGCTCGTCGTCCCCGTACATGCTCTCGACGGCGGCGTCGATCATGCCGAGGACCGCCTTGTTGCGGTCTCCGCCGCCCAGGGTCTCTACCAGGTCCTCGTCGATGGGGAGGTCGCCGGTCAGGTAGCGACGGAAGATGTGTGATGCAGCGGTTTCGTCGGGCCGTTCGATCTTGATCTTCACGTCGAGGCGGCCCGGACGCAGTATGGCGGGGTCGATCAGGTCCTCCCGGTTGGAGGCGCCTATCACGATGACATTTCGCAGCGCTTCGACGCCGTCGATCTCAGCGAGGAGTTGCGGGACGATCGTCGACTCGATGTCGGAGCTGATCCCGGATCCCCTGGTCCGGAACAGCGACTCCATTTCGTCGAAGAAGACGATGACGGGCCAGCCCTGCTCGGACTTCTCACGAGCACGTTCGAAGACCAGGCGGATCTGGCGTTCCGTCTCCCCCACATACTTGTTGAGTAGCTCAGGGCCCTTGATGTTGAGGAAGTAGCTGCGTGCCTCGCGGTCGTCTGAGAGTTCGGACACCTTCGAGGCCAGTGAGTTCGCCACCGCCTTGGCGATCAGGGTCTTGCCGCAACCCGGGGGCCCGTAGAGCAGGATTCCCTTCGGCGCCGGCAGTTCGTACTCTGCGAAGAGTTCCTGGTGGATGAAGGGCAGCTCGACGGCGTCGATGATCATCTCGATCTGCTTGTCGAGGCCGCCTACGTCCGCATAGGTGATGTCGGGAACCTCCTCGAGCACCAGGGCTTCGACCTCCGGCCGGGGCAGGCGTTCGAGCAGCAGTCCGGATCGTGGGTCGAACAGGGCTGTGTCGCCACTGCGGATCCCCTCGCGCAGCAGGACGTCGCCCAGGTCGGCGACGCGCTGCTCGTCGGCGCGCCCGACGACGACCGCACGCAGTCCCTCCGGCAGGACCTCCTTGACGGTCACCACCTCGCCGATCTTCTCGGGGGAGCGGGCCCTGATGATGCTGAGGGAGTCGTTGAGCACGACCTCCTGGCCCACAGTCAGTCCAGCGGCGAGGTCCGGATGGATGCTGACCCTCATCTTGCGGCCCGACGCCTGGATGTCGGCGGAACCGTCGTCGTTGAGCCCGACCACGGTGCCGTAGGAGGCGGGCGGCTCCGAGAGCTTGTCGACCTCTTCGCGCAGTGCCGCGATCTGCTCCCGGGAGGAGGTCAGGGTGGTGTTGAGCTTCTGGTTCCGGGCCATGGCTCGAGCCAGTTCCCGCTTGGCGTCGCGGAGTTCCTTTTCGAACTCGGTGAGGCGTCGAGGGGTGTCGACGACTCGTCGCCTGAGTTCTTCGACCTCGGCCTCCAGGTCGGCGATCTGGGAGTACTGGAGCTTGCCCCGCTTGTCCTGCTGGTCATCGAGTTCGCCCACGACCCCTCCTCTGTGGCCACTTCGGCCGCTGCGCGGGACCCTAGCCCCTTGTCGCCGGATCGGGGTGACGGATGCCCGTGCTCCAGCGGGGCTGGTTCGCACTCCCCGGGGTGGTGCCCGGGTACACTTTCGCTCCGTTCTCCTGCGGTCCATGTCAGGTCTCGGACGTCGGGTGCTCCACTCATGAAGGGAATCCACATCACATGAAGGTCTGGATCGATCAGGATCTCTGCACCGGTGACGGGCTCTGCGAGGAGATCGCACCCGACGTGTTCGCCATGCTCGACGACGGCCTCGCCTATGTGAAGGACAGCGACAAGATCCTCAGCGAGCCGGGTGGCGCCGAAGCGGTCGCCCCGATCCCCGAGGCGCTGCTGGAGGCCACCATCGAGTCCGCCGAGGAGTGCCCCGGCGAGTGCATCTTCATCGAGGTCGACTGACCCCACGCAGCGACGACTGATCGAACTCCGGGAGGCCTGTGGGCCTCCCGGGCACATCTTGGCCGGTCCGCTCAGCGGCAGTCGGTAAGGGGCACCGGGCTGGTTCCGACCTCGTCGATCAGGGCCCGGAGCTCGCCGGACTGGACGGCGAAGGAGGTTCCGGTACCGCCCCGTGTGTTGGCGAACACGACGCCGACGACCGCGCCTTCTGCGTCGACGATCGGGCCCCCCGAGTTGCCGCGAGCGACCGATCCCTCGAGTATCAGGGCATCCCGACCGGTTCCGGCATCACCGTAGATGTCCTTGCCGGTAGCCCTGATCAGCTGTTGCACCGTGAGATGACGCTCGACCGGCTGGGTGTTCTCGTCGAAGGCGACCAGTGCCACTGCCGCACCGACCGTGGCTTCACCGAGGGGAATGGGCTCTCCGAGGTCCTGTGCAATCCGGAGGATGGCCAGGTCCGAGACGGGGTCGAAGGCGACGACGCGGCTGCTCACCTCCGCGTTGTCGACGCTCAGGATCGGCACCTCGATGCCGGCCACCACGTGGGCATTGGTGGCCAACAGGTCCGGGGCCACCAGGAACGCTGTTCCTATCTGGGCCTTGCGACAGTCGAGGCCCCGCACGGAGAACGTGGCTGCCCGCGTGGTGGCCAGGACGACCTCCGGAACCTCGGCCACGGTGGTGGCGGGGACTTCGGCCGTGGACGTTGTGACAGCCGAGGTGGACGTGGTCGCAGCCGTTGTCGAGGTCGTTGCGGTCGTCGCGGTCGTCGAGGGCGCGGCCGGAGGGGGCTCGGTATCCGGGGAGCAGGCTGCCAGCAGAACCATCAGGGCGGCAACCCCTGCACGGCTCATGTACCCAGGAGTCGTGCGTGGCTGAGAAAGCCCGTATGGCCCACCATCCGGTGCGCCGGTCGGACTGCAGTTCCCTCGATGTGCCAACTCCGGTGCATCACCTCGAGGGTCTCCGAGTATGCGAAGCCGTGTTCTCCGAGGGACTCCCGGAATGTGGCGGCCTGCACGATGCTGGGCGTGTAGGCGAGGATGGTCCCACCCCGGCGAAGTGCCCGGGCTGCATGGGGCACCACCTGCCATGGTTCGGGCAGGTCGAGCAGGACCCGGTCGAGTTCGGTCTCGTCGATTCCCTCGTAGGCGTCGCGGATCTGGACCTTGTAGCGGTCGAGTGGCTCGCTGCCGAGCATGGCTTCGACGTTCTGGCGAGCGCGTTCGGCGAAGTCCTGCCGGATCTCGTAGCCGGTCACCTGCGCCCCCGCCCGCAGCAGGGTCATGGAAAGTGCCCCGGAGCCGACACCCGACTCGAGTACCCGCACCCCCGGCCTGATGTCAGCCAGCATCAGGATCGTGCCGAGGTCCTTGGGATAGATCACCTGGGCTCCCCGGGGCATCTTGAGCACGAAGTCGGCCAGGGTCGGCCGGAATGCCACGAAGGAGCCTCCCCGGCTGGAGCGGAGGCGGCTGCCGTCGGGTGCTCCGATCAGGTCGTCGTGGTCGATGACTCCTGTGTGCGAGTGGAACTCACCGCCGGCGACGAGGGTGACGAGATAGCGCCGGTCCTTGCGGTCCACGAGGAGCACGCGATCCCCCGCCTCGAACGCTTCGCTCATGCCCGAACCCCGTCCTGACGGCGACTTCCAGGCCGGACAGGCGCTCCTGCTCCTGTGGCACGTTCGGCGAGTCGGCAGAAAGAGCAGATCTCGCCGTTGGCCGGACTCCCGCACCTCGTGCAGGTGTCCAGGCCCGTATCCACCTCCGCCATCCGATCGCGGAACAGGCCCGCCGCCCGGTCCAGGAAGTTGAAGTAGAAGGTGTGCTTTGTCCCGGGCGACTGTGCCTCGATGGCGTTCAGGGCCGCCTTGTAGCCGAGGTGGCGGTTCCCTTCGGCCATGGGGCACTCCTCGACCTGGTAGTCGATGCCACGCAGAACGCAGTAGGCGGCGGTCTCGCGCTCGCTCAGCCGGACCAGCGGCTTGACCTTTCGGGGAAAGCCGTTGCCGGCGGGCAGGACGGGGAGCTGACGTGCCAGGTACTCCCCTTCCCAGCGCAGGACGTTGCCGAAGAGCACGGCTGCCTCGTCGTCGAGGTTGTGTCCGGTGGCCAGGGCGTCGTAGCCGCCGTCCCGGGTGGCGCGATCGAACAGGTGCCGCTTCGAGAGACCGCAGGCGCTGCATGGTGGCCGTTTCGCCGCCCGTGAGCCGTTCGGGATGTCGAAGCCGTGTTCAGATCTCAGGTCGACCTCCCGGAGGTTGAGGCCGCGGGCAGTCGCGAACCGCCGCACGTGACATCCGGACGCTTCGGTGTATTCACCGATTCCGAGCCCCAGGTAGAGGCCGTCGACCTCGTAGCCCAGGTCGAGGAGGATGTCCCAGAGGGCCAGTGAGTCCTTGCCCCCCGACACGGCCACGAGCACCCGGTCGCCGGGCGACAGCATGTCGAAGGCCTCAATTGCCCTGGTCACCTGGTCGTGGCACAGCTTCAGGAAGTGCTCTTCGCAGAAGTTGGCGTTGTGGCGACGGATGTCTATGACCGCCGGCCCACGACAGACCCTGCACTTCATGGCGCTCCTCCGGAGATGACGGGTCGGATCTCGACCTCGGCGTCGGCCTCGAGGCGTGCGTCACCCGGAACGAGGGTTCCGTCGCTGATGACCAGGACCGTCTCACGGTCGATCTCCAGCCTCCGGAGGAGTGCCACAACGGACAGCGGGCCGTCGATCTCGAGCGTGCGGCCCGGGTTTCGTAGCTCTATCCTCATCGACCCGGTGGGCCGGAGCCGTCGGAGGCCGCAGGAGGCAGGTGTCGTATCTCGATGCCCTCGCCCACATGGAGGCGCCGGCGGTGCACCACCGGACCGGGGCCCGGTCTGGCCACACGTCGGACGAGCCGGGTCAGTGCGACGAGGCCGAGGACCACCTGCCATCGGCGTTGGCCGCCCAACAGGCCACGGCGGAGCCCCCGGCCCAGCAGGCTGCCGACCGCCGGACCCATCAGATGCGCCTGATCTCGACGGTTGTGGAGGAACGCCGGCCGATGCGCCGGCCCACGAGGTACGCGACTCCCAGGAGGATGGCGCCGGCGGCGACCGCAACGGCCAGCAGTGGGACCCGAGCATCGTCGGCACGCCCGACGGCGTCCCCGAAGGTGTTGCGCACCTCCGCCTCGAGGTCCTCGCGGGTCACCCGGTCGTCGCTCATCCGGAATCATCCGATCGGGGAACCTGCCTGAGGGCGAGACAGGAGAGCGCCAGCAGGACCACCGAGACGATGAGGTAAGGCAGGAAGGACCAGGTGGCGTCCATGGGGGCCCATCCCTGTAGGAGGCGCAGCGCCCCGATGGAGAGAAGCACGGCACCGGTACCCATCAGGAGGGATCCGAACACACCGAACAGGAGCGTCCGACCGATCGAACGCAGCGGATCGACGGTCTCCTGCCGCAGGTAGCGCTTTACGAGCGCGACGAGGTCCTGTTCGTTGCCCATTAGGGGGCGACGATAACTACATCACCTCCGAAGGCCTATGTGGGGGGAACCTGTGGACCGGTTTTTGGGCTATTGGAGAAGCGAACCTGTAGTTGGCGTCGTCGTGCCTCAGGCCGCGTACAGGCCGCGAGACATCGCGAAACACGGCGAAACCACGCGAACCGGTGATCAACCAGAACTGCAGGTCAGGGATGGTTTCGGGGTGTTTGCACAGGTCGGCATACCTTGCCAAGGTGAGGGTCGCGGGTTCGAATCTCGTCGTCCGCTCCACGTCGACCCCTGCACAGCAGGGGGTTCTGTGCCTTTTTTCCTTCGAACGGGATGGTGATTCCCGGCACAGGCCAGACTTGTGGACCAGCGCCTAGACGGAAGAGCCTCGGTGAGCGAACGACTGCACTGTCCTTGGTCAGGATTCCTGACAGCGTTGGTCCTTGCCACCTCGGGGTGTGGCGGCGGTGGCCACACGGCGGCTGCCACGACCACCAACGGGCCGTCCACGACAACGACGACCACCCGGGCAGTTGCGACAACGACCCTCGCACCGACCACGACGACCACCCGGGTAGTTGCGACAACGACCCTCGCACCGACCACGACGACCACCCGGGCAGTTGCGACAACGACCCTCGCACCGACAACGACGACTGCCCGGGTAGTTGCGACAACGACCGTGGGCTCACCGCCTACGCCACTGGTTCTCGCCGAAGGCGAGCAACTCCGCGTCGTTGTGACCGGGGATTCGGTTATCGAACAGGTTCTCCCCCATCTCGCAACGGCGTTCGGTTCCTCAGCGGTTATCGAACGCAGGGTCCATGGCGGTACCGCGCTTTGTGACTGGTTCGCTGCACAAGGTGGGGACCTGGGCATTGAACACACCGCGGATTGGCAGCCCCATGTCATTGTCGTAGGCCACGGTGGGAACTCGATGACCCCCTGCATGGCAGGAGTTGATGGCGAAGCACTTGAGGGAGAGGCCTACTTCGCGAAGTACCTCGCCGACTCGGAGTACGTCGTTGAAGTCGCCACGCAAATGGGCAGCCGGGTGCTTTTCGTGAACCACCCGATCTGGGTGGACGGCAGCGCATGGCGCACGGACGAGATCTTCCGGTCGATGCCCGATCGGCATCCGGGAGGCCTTGTCCGCTTCGCCTCCACCTGGCCGGCACTTTCGCCCGACGGGCAGTTCCTCGAGTCGGCACCCTGCTGGGAAGATGAACCCGGTTGTGTCGACGGACACGGCGAGCTCCGGTCGGGACTCTGGAAGAATCATCTCCAGCCACTTGGGGCATGGCGGTATGCGCTGACGATCGTGGAGGAGTTCATCGCCGCGGGGTGGCTCAATCTCGAGGTGTTTGCCGTGGAACCCGAGGTAGGCGACGGATAGTTGCGTCTTGACTCCTCGTTCCACATCAGAGGGCGGCGACAGCTACATCACCTCCGAAGGCCTCTGTGGCGGGGCGCCTGTGGGTCGGTTTGTCGGATTTCCTGGAGAAGTGAACTTGTAGTTGGCGGCTTCGTGCTACATGGGCCGTCCCCGCTGTCCCTGCCTCCCGGCAGCACCCCCGTCGCCCCCGAGTCGGTAGGCCACTATCTCCTCGACATGTGTCAGGTACTCCTCGAGCAGCACCAGGCGATCGACCGTCCGGGTTGCCGCCAACAGGCGTTGGCGGTCCATGGGGCCGAAGGGCCCGAGTGACCCCAGCTGGAGCGTTCCGGTCGCAGGGTCGCCGGAGCATTCGAAGGTGTCGGCGGGGACCGGGTCGCCCAACCTGCCCAGGTCGCCAAGGACCAGCCGTAGTCGTGCCGCGACCGCCCCGAAGCGGGCTGACTCGGCGCCCATGTCCCGATCGGCCTGTTCGACGTCGGGCAGGTCCTCCACCAGGGCCATCGGGTACGGATCGTCGGGCAACCAGCGCACCACCCGGATCCGCTGCATCCCCGTGGCGGCGACCGACCATCGGCCCTCACCGACAGTGCGTGCGTCGACGATCCTCGCGATCGTGCCTACGTCCATGCGGGCCTCGCCGCCGCCCACCTCGCTCCCCCGCTCGATCAGGACCGCTCCGAAGCGCCGGGACCCAGCGAGCAGGTCCGTCAGCATCGCCTGGTAGCGCGGTTCGAAGATGTGCAATGCCAGGAAGGCCCCGGGAAGGAGCACGGTCCCCAGGGGGAACATCGCCTCGGTACGCCTCCCCTCCCGGCCCGGAGGTGGTCCAGCGTCCATGGGTTCAGCGGGTGACGACCGGATGCGGTTCGAGCAGGGAGATGTCCGGTCCATCCGGGTAGCCCACGAGCGTGAGGACCACCTGGTCGTGTATGGCCCTGATGTCGTCCGGCATCGACTCGGCGTTGCTGAGCACGGCGAACGTGAGGGATCGGTCGCCGAGGGTCTCGACCCGACCGGCCAGGCTCACGACGTCGTTGAGCGTCCCCGTCTTGGCAGCCACGCGACCTTCGGCCGGCGTTCCGACCAGGCGCTTGCTCATCGTCCCCGACTCGCCCGCAACGGCGAGGCCCGACTCGAGGAGGCTCCCCGGCCCGCCGATCGACGTGCCGAGGATTGCCACGAGCAGCCCGCAGGACACCCGGTTGCCGGTGTCGAGCCCTGAGCCGTCGGCGCTCACCGAGCCTGAGAGATCGAGGCCCAGGTCATCGAGGGCGCTGCGCATCGCCGTCAGTCCGCCTGCGGTGGTGCCGGGTGCCTCTACCTCCGCTCCCAACGCCTTGATGAGGAGCTCGGCGGTCATGTTGTCGCTGGTGAGGAGCATCTGGCGGACGATGTCGGCGAGGGGCGGTGACTCGATCGCCGCCAACTCGACTGTCGCATCGAGGGGCACGACGCCCGCCTGGGCCACACGCCGGATCACAAGGTCCCTGGCCTCCAACAGGTCGTCGAAGAACGCTGCCGCGAATGCTGCCGGGTCCGCCGCCGGGGTGTTGTGTTGATACGCCGTCCGCTCCGGATCCCACAGGGTGAAACCGTCGTTGACCGTGAGGGCGCTCAGGGGGCCGGACTGTGTCTGGTTCCCGGGGCGGAACCGCTCCGGCCAGGTCTCGACCCAGCGCAGGCCGTCGAACCGGCTCTCGTCACCGATCACCGCGCCGGTGATGGTGGTGATTCCGGCGTCCGCTATCTGTGCTGCCAGCAGGTCGATGTCGGTGAACGGCAGGGGGTCGTCGAAGCGGCCCCAGTAGTCCCCGGTGGCGAGCAGGGGATCTCCCGACCCCACCAGCCAGACATCGCCGTCGACAACCCCCTCGACGGGGGCGCCGCGTGCCACCACCCGGGTGGTGAAGCGGTGGTCGGGACCGAGGAGGGCGAGTGCCGCTGCGCCGGTGAGGAGCTTCTGGGTGCTGGCGGGAACGAGCGCACGATCGGCAAGGTGTCCGTAGCGCTCGCGCCCAGACTCCGAGACGGCGACGCAACTGTCCGCAGGCAGGGCTGCAGCCGACTCCTCGAGGGAGGCCAGCAGGCGACGGTCCGCCTCGGGTTCCTGGAGGAAGATCGGCACCCGTCGAACGGAAAGGAGCGGGGTGCGTACCTCGGGAGGCGGAATCTCCGACGCCTCACGGGGTGGCCGGTCGTGCGCCTGGTCGGACACACGCGCCTGCCAGGCCGACCCGACGGCTAGTGCCACCAGCAGGAGTGGGAGAGCGGCGCGCCTGATCACGGCCGCATCGTAGAGGTGCACCGCCCCACAGATGGTGCGCCATGTGCTGAACTTCCCAGCCGGCATCAAAGGCACCGGTTCCGGAGGGCACCGTCTATGTTGCCCTTCGATGAGCACTTCCGCCGTACCCTTCCCCTGGTGACCCTCCCCCGGGTGACCCGGCATCGGGCCTCCGTGGACGCCTCGGGCCCGGACGCCTCCTGATCCGGTGCGCTACGCGGTCGCACTGTCCGAGCATCCCGATACCGGCATCGCCCTCGGGGAGGTGGTCGGCCAGGTCCTCGACCGGCTCGGGCCCACATCCGACGTCGCTGTCCTGTTCCTGACCGGTCACCACATCGAACGGTGTGAGGAGGTCGGGCGGACGGTTCACCGCACGCTCGGCGTCAGCCACCTCATCGGCGGAACGGCCGTCTCCGTCCTGGCCCACCGGCAGGAGGTCGAGGGATCCCCGGGCATCGTCCTGTGGGCCGGACACACCGGCCCCGTCGAGGTCTTCCGCCTGCCACCGGAGGGGCCCCTCCCCGATGGGCTCGTCGACGAGACCGCCGTCGTCGCCCTGGCAGATCCGTTCTCCTTCAACGGCGTCAGGCTCGCCGACAGCGTCCCACCCGGGTTGACCCTGGTCGGAGGCCTTGCATCTGCTTCCAGCCGGCCCGGTGGCAACCGGCTCTTCCTTGACGACGACGTGTATCGGGACGGCGCAGTCGCCCTGGCGCTACCACCTGGCCTGGGTGCTCAGCCCCTCGTTTCCCAGGGTTGTCGCCCGGTGGGCGAGCCGATGATCGTCACATCCAGCGAAGGCTCCCTGCTGCGAACTCTGGGCGGTCGCCCTGCCCTCGAGCGACTGAAGGCGATTTCGGATGCTGCGGAACCCCCCGAACGTGCCCTGCTCTCCCGAGGTCTGCATGTCGGGCTCGTCGTCGACGAGCAACGCGAGGCGTTCGGATCCGGTGACTTTCTGATCCGGAGCGTGCTGGGTGCCGACCGGTCGACGGGTGCCGTGGCCATCGGCGACCACGCCCCGGTCGGCTCCACGGTGCAGTTCCAGGTCCGCGACGCCGATGCCGCCAGTGGCGACCTCCGGGACCTGACCGCAGCCTGGCACGCCGATTCGGCCCTCGCCTTCACCTGCAACGGTCGCGGCTCCAACCTGTTCGGCCGCCCGGGCCCCGATGCCGAGGCACTCGTCGACGGACTCGATACCACGGCAGTTGCCGGCATGTCCTGCGCCGGCGAGATCGGACCCGTCGGGGGCCGGCACTTCCTCCACGGCTTCACCGCCTCCGCCCTCCTTCTCGGTGCCGAGCCTGCTGCCTGAGGCATCGGTAGGCGGCCGAACGGTGCCTTTCCGGTTCGGGCCACGCGGATAGGGTGGCCGATCACGTCCCCGACCGGAGCCACATCGCCCATGAGCGCCCCCTTGGACGCCCCCCTCGAGACCCACGCCGTCAACGTCATCCGCGGCCTCTCGATGGACGGTCCCCATGCTGCCCGTTCCGGCCACCAGGGCACCGCAATGGCCCTTGCCCCCCTGGCCCATGTCCTGTGGACCAGGGTCCTCACCTACGACGCCGGCGACCCCGGATGGCCCGACCGCGACCGCTTCATCCTCTCGGCCGGCCATGCCTCGATCCTCCTGTACTCGATGCTCCATCTCACGGGCCATGGGCTGACCCTCGAGGACCTCCGCCGCTTCCGCCAATGGGAATCAGCCACGCCCGGCCATCCAGAGGTCGGACACACGGCGGGCGTCGAGGTCACGACGGGGCCCCTCGGTCAGGGCCTCGCCAACGCCGTCGGCATGGCCGTGGCGGAGCGGAACCTGCGCTCCCGCTTCGGCTCCGAGGTCTGCAACCACCACACGTTCGTCGTCTGTGGCGACGGCGACCTCGCCGAGGGAATCAGCCACGAGGCGGCATCGCTTGCCGGTCACCTCGGCCTGGGGCGCCTCATAGCCGTCTACGACGACAACCACGTCACGATCGACGGGCCGACCGAGTTGGCACTCTCCGACGACGCTCCGGCCCGGTTCGGCGCCTACGGATGGCACGTGGTCGACCTCGGCGAGGCAGCTGAGGACCTCGACGCCATAGAGGCGGCGCTGCGCTCCGGAACGGCTGAGGATGATCGGCCCACCCTCATCGTGCTCCGGAGCCATATCGCCACCCCCTCGCCCGATGTCGACACGTCGGCCGCCCACGGCTACTCGTTGACCGACGACGGCATCGCCGAGACGAAGCGCCGCATGGGGCTTCCGGAAGACGAGTCCTTCCACATTCCCGATGAGGTGCTTGCGACCTACCGGGAGGCCGGCGCACGGGGTAGCGCCGCCCGTGAGGCCTGGCAGCAGCGGCTCGACGGCTGGGACGGCGACCGCTCCGCATGGGAGGCCTGTTGGGCGGCCTCCGGGCTTGACGGCTGGACCGACGCTCTTCCGACCTGGGAACCCGGCCAGAGCGTGGCCACCCGCAAGGCCGGCAACGCCTGCCTGACGGCCCTGCTCGACGAGGTCCCCGGCCTGATCGGTGGCGGCGCCGACCTGACCGGCAACACCGGAACCACCATCGAGGGCCACGGCGTCCAGTCAGCCGTCTGCCCCGAGGGCCGCCAACTCTTCTTCGGCGTCCGCGAGCACGCCATGGGCGCCATCTGCAACGGGATGGCCCTCCACGGCGGCCTCATCCCCGTGGGTGGGACATTCCTCGTGTTCAGCGACTACATGCGCGGTGCCGTGCGCCTGGCGGCCCTCAGTGGTGCCAAGACGCTGTTCGTCTGGACACACGACTCGGTCGGAGTCGGCGAGGACGGACCAACCCACCAGCCCGTCGAGCACGCCGCCGCCCTGCGGGCGATCCCCGGCCTCCGGGTCTTCAGGCCTGCCGATGCCAACGAGACCGCCGGCGCCTGGCGGGTGGCGATCGAGGGTGACGGTCCCACAGCCTTTCTCCTGACCCGTCAGGACGTGCCGGTCCTGGCCGGCACCGACGACCATGCAGCGGTGGCCCGGGGCGCCTACGTGCTCGTGGATGCAGACGGTCCTCCCGACATCGTGCTCATCGGGACCGGCAGCGAGGTTGCCGTCGCACTCGATGCTGCAGCGACCCTCTCCGCCGGCGGGACCTCCGTGCGCGTGGTGTCCATGCCCTCCATGGACCTGTTCGGCGGGCAGGACGGCGCCTATCGCGCCTCGGTGCTCCCCCCCGGCGTGCCCGTGGTGTCGGTGGAGGCCGGCGTCACCTTCGGTTGGGGGGCATGGGCGGACAGATCGGTCGGCATCGACCGATTCGGGGCTTCGGCTCCAGGCGCCGAGGTCATGGAGCGGCTCGGGATCACGCCGGCGGCGGTGGCCGAGGCGGCACGTGCACTCCTCGCCGGCGGTCTCGACACGAAGGAAGGCGCAGCATGAGCCGACTCCGCGAGCTCTTCGACCAGCAGGGCCAGAGTCCGTGGCTGGACAACCTGCGCCGGGGATGGATCACCTCCGGTGAGTTGCAGGCGCTCATCGACCGGGGGGTACGTGGCATCACCTCGAACCCGTCGATCTTCCAGAAGGCAATGACCGGGACCGACGACTACGACGAGCAGCTCGGCGCCCTCGCCGGCGCCGGGCATTCGATCGAGGACTCCTACTGGGAGCTGGTGACGCGCGACATCGTCGACGCCCTGGACCTGCTGCGGCCTGTCCACGAGGCGACCGGTGGCCTCGACGGCTTCGTCTCGGTCGAGGTCGATCCCAGCCTGGCCGCCGACACCGCCGGCACGGAGGATGCCGCCCGCCACCTTCGGAGCATGATCGACCGGCCCAACCTGTTCGTGAAGATCCCCGCCACCGCCGAGGGCATTCCCGCCATCCGCACCATGGTGTCCGAGGGCTGCAGCGTCAACGTCACCCTCATCTTCTCCCTCGACCGCTACCAGGACGTGATGGAGGCGTACATCGGCGGTCTCGAGGACCACGAGGGCGACCTGTCGGGGATCTCGTCGGTCGCATCGTTTTTCATCAGCCGCACCGATACCGAGATCGACCGCCGCCTGGAGGCCATCGGCACACCCGAGGCGCTCGACCTCCGGGGCCTCGCCGCCGTCGCCCAGGGGCAGGTTGCCTACGACCTCTTCCGTCGAGCCTTCTCCGGACACCGGTGGGAGGCGCTCGCTGCACGGGGGGCGAGGGTCCAGCGCCCCCTCTGGGCGTCGACCTCGACCAAGAATCCCTCCTATCCCGACACCCTCTATGTCGACGCGCTGATCGGCCCTGACACCGTCAACACGCTCCCGGAGATCACGCTCGAGGCGTTCGACGACCACGGCACGCTGGCCCGCACGGTCGATGCCGACCCCGAGGGGGCACGCTCCACGCTGGCTGCAGTCCAGGCGGTGGGAGTGGACCTCGATGACGTCTCCCGTGTCCTCGAGGAGGAGGGCGTGGGAGCCTTCGTGAAGTCGTTCGTCGAGCTCCTGGAGACCCTTGGGCAGAAGGCCGACGAGCTGGCCTGACCTGCCCGGAATCGGCCACGGCCGAGTCCGTTGCATTTTGCAACTGACTGCTACGGTCCTCCCATGCCCGGTGAACCCATCCCCTCCTCCACCGACCGCTGCTCGATCGCCCGCACCCTCGAGGCCGTAGGCGACCGCTGGACGCTGCTGATCCTGCGAGACCTGTTCCGGGGCGTCCGTCGCTTCGAACGACTTCACGGGGACCTGGGAATCGCGCGGAATCTCCTGACCGACCGCCTCCGCCGGCTCGAGGAAGCCGGAGTGGTCCAGCGGGTGCCCTACCAGGAGAGACCGGTGCGCCACGAGTACCGGCTCACAGCCAAGGGCCGCGACCTCTCCCCGGCGCTGGTCGCCCTCATGGCATGGGGCGATCGCTGGTGCGCCGAGGACGGGCCCCCCACCCTGCTCATCCACGACGCCTGCCATGGCCCGGTCGAACATGCGGTCCGCTGTCCGACATGTGACGAGGCCGTTGCCGCCCAGCACATCCGGAGCCGGCCCGGCCCCGGGCACCATGCACGAGCCACCGGAGCCGTCCGATGACCGCCCAGCAGGTTCCCGCAGAGACCCGGGAGTTGCTCGGTGTGCCGCTCCCGGAGCTGGTCGCCGCTGCCGGCCGGCGTCGCGACATGGCGCACGGCACCCGCATCACCTACAGCCCCAAGGTGTTCATCCCCCTCACGATGCTGTGCCGCGACCGCTGCGGCTACTGCACATTCGCCCAGCCGCCCGCCCGACTCGCCGCCCCCTACCTCCTGACCGACGAGATCCTCGAAATCGCCCGCCGGGGAGCCTCGGCCGGATGCCACGAGGCGCTGTTCACGCTCGGTGAGCGACCCGAGGAGCGCTACCCGGTGGCTGCCGACTGGCTGGGCCGCCACGGCTACGAATCGACCGTCGACTACCTGGTCGATGTCTCGCGCCTGGTGCTCGAGGAGACCGGCCTGCTCCCCCACTCCAACGCCGGAGCGCTCCACGAGGACGAGTTGGCCCGGCTCCGGGAAGTTGCCCCATCGCAGGGGATGATGCTCGAGACGCTTCGTCCCGACCTCGACTGCCACCGGGGCGCTCCCGACAAGACACCGGAGCGCCGCCTCGCCACCCTCGAGGCCGCCGGCCGTCTCCGGATCCCGTTCACCACGGGCATCCTCGTCGGAATCGGCGAGGACCGCATTGACCGACTCGTCGCCCTCGAGGCCATCGCCGACTCGCATCGACGACACGGGCACGTGCAGGAGGTCATCGTCCAGAACTTCCTTCCCAAGGCCGGCACCGCCATGCGTGCGGCACCACCGTGCCCGTCACACGACTACCTCGAGGCCATCGCACTGGCACGTCTGGTCCTCCCGGACGAGGTGCACGTACAGGCCCCGCCGAACCTCTCCGACGACTTCAGGCCGTTGCTCGATGCCGGCATCGACGACTGGGGCGGCGTCTCCCCGGTGACCGTCGACCATGTCAACCCGGAGCGCCCCTGGCCGGCCCTCGACCGCCTTCGGGAGTTGACCGAGCAGCGGGGCTTCACCCTTGCTCCCCGACTCACCATCCACCCCGACTACGTGTGCCGGCCCGAGATCTGGCTCGACGAGGCACTCCGGTTCCCCGTGATGGACCGTGCCGACGCCGAGGGCCTCGGTCGCGACGATCCGGGGGCCGTCTTCCCTGAGCGCATAGAGACCATCGCCGCCGAGGACGGCGCCGAGATCCGCCAGATCGGCCACGACTCGACGGCCTGGTACTCGGGAGCACCCGTTTCACCCGTCGACCTCCTGTGCGGGTCGCCTGCAGCGGGCGGACGACTCCGCGAGGTCCTCGATGGGGTCCTCGATGGACAGGAGGTCGGGTCCGAAGGACTCCTCACCCTGTTTGCAGCACGCGGCCCCGAGGTGCGCTCCGTTGCCGAGGTCGCTGACGAACTCCGGCGTCGGGCCGTCGGCGATGTCGTGACCTGGGTTGCCAACCGCAACATCAACTACACCAACGTCTGCACCTACAGGTGCCGGTTCTGCGGCTTCTCGAAGGGGCCGCTGTCGCTGAACCTGCGAGGCACCCCCTACCTCCTGGGCCTCGACGAGATCGCCGGTCGAGCCACCGATGCCGCACGTATGGGTGCCACCGAGGTCTGCCTCCAGGGCGGCATCCATCCCGACTTCGACGGCGACTACTACATCGACGTCACACGGGCCGTCCGGGACGCCGTGCCGGACATACACGTCCACGGCTTCACCGCTCTCGAGGTCACCGAAGGCGCCCGACGCCTCGGCGAGCCCCTGGCCGACTACCTCCGTCGCCTCATGGACGCCGGCCTGCGGTCCCTGCCCGGAACTGCAGCAGAGATCCTCGACGACACGATTCGTGCCAGGTTGTGTCCCGACAAGATCAACACCGAGGAATGGCTCGAGGCCCACCGCACTGCGCACGGGGTCGGGCTGCGCTCCAACATCACGATCATGTTCGGATCGATCGAGGGCCCCGAACACTGGGTGCGGCACCTGCTCGCGTGCCGCGACCTCCAGAAGGAGACCGGTGGGTTCACCGAGTTCGTGGGCCTCCCCTTCGTGCACATGGCCTCTCCCATCTACCTGCAACGCACGGCGCGCCGAGGCCCCACCTTCCGCGAGACGCTGTTGATGCACGCCGTGGCCCGGATCGCACTGCATGGGCTGGTCGACAACATCCAGGGCTCCTGGGTCAAGGTCGGCTTCGACGGCATCCGCCAGATGCTCCAGGCGGGATGCAACGACCTCGGCGGCACCCTCGTCGACGAGAACATCTCACGGGCCGCCGGCGCCGAACACGGTCAGTCCGCCCAAGAGTCCGACTTCGTGGCCATTGTCGAACCGCTGGGTCGCACCCTCGTGCAGCGCAACACGCTCTACGGACGGGTGTCCTCCGGCGAACACCTCGAGGTCCGGCGCGCCGATGACGGCCGGGTGCTCATCCCCGTGGTCGGCGCCTGATCCCACTGCTTCCCGCCATGGCCACGTGGTCGCTGAGCAGGGCCTGTCGGCTCCGGTCCGTTCTGATGTGGTCGCCGTCCGGACGACTGGGCAATGATGTGGACACTGGACCAGGAGGAACGCCGCCATGGCAGAGGCCGTCATCGTCGAAGCACTACGGACGCCGCTCGGGCGGGGCCGGGTGGGAACAGGCGACCTGAGCGGCTTCCACGCCACCCAGTTGCTGGGAGCCCTTCAGAGGGGCATCGTCGACCGAGCCGACCTGAAGCCGGCTGAGGTGGAACAGGTCATCGGAGGCTGCGTGACGCAGGCCGGCGAGCAGGCAAGCAACGTCACCCGCCACGCCTGGTTGACCGCCTGCGACGACTACAGCACGGGGGCCACCACCGTCGACGCCCAGTGCGGCTCCGGCCAGCAGGCCAACAACCTGATCCACGCACTGATCACCTCGGACACCATCGACGTGGGCCTGGCCTGCGGGGTCGAGTTGATGAGCCATGTGGGCCTGGGCTCCAACGTCGTCAACGGCCCGGGGAAGTCGAAGCCGGACGACTTCCCGTGGGACAGTCCCAACCAGTTCGAAGCTGCCGAACGGATCGCCGCCAACCGGGGCATCACCAGGGAGGATGTCGATGCATGGGGACTGCGCTCCCAGGAGCGGGCGGCCCAGGCAGCGGTGGAGGGGCGCTTCGAGCGGGAGATCCTCCCGTTGGACGTCCCGATCCTCGACGAGAACGGCGCCCGAACCCCCGAGACCAGGCGGGTGACGACCGATCAGGGGATCCGGGAGTCCACCGCCGAGGGCCTGGCCCGACTCGATCCCGTGATGCCCGCCGGAATCCACACGGCCGGCAATTCGTCCCAGATCTCCGACGGTGCTGCCGGCCTGCTGTGGATGAACGCCGAGCGGGCTGCTGCCCTCGGCCTGAAGGCCCGAGCCCGCATGGTGACCAACGTGGTGGTGGGCACCGACCCCTACTACCTCCTCGACGGCCCGGTGGATGCCACGGCCCGACTCCTGGCCAGGAGCGGGATGCAGCTGTCCGACATCGACATCTTCGAGTGCAACGAGGCGTTTGCCGCCGTGGTGCTCTCCTGGCTGGGCCAGTACCCCGAGATCGACCCGGAGAGGGTCAACGTGAACGGCGGAGCCATAGCCCTGGGCCACCCGGTGGGGGCCACCGGCTCACGGCTCCTGGTCACGGCCCTGCACGAGTTGGAACGACGTGACGCCTCGACGGCCATGGTCACCATGTGCTGCGGCGGGGCGATCGGCACGGCAACGGTCATCGAACGCATCTGACGATGGAACTCCTCGACGGCCGCGTAGCCATTGTCACCGGTGCGGGTCGTGGCCTGGGCCGGGTCGAAGCCCTCGAGTTGGCCCAGCATGGCGCAGCGGTGGTCGTCAACGACCTCGGCACGACGCTGGCCGGTACAGGCCAGGACGACTCGCCCGCCGAGGACGTCGTGGCCGAGATCACCGCTATGGGCGGTCGGGCCGTGGCCCACTTTGGCGATGTGGCGGACTGGGAACAGTCGGCCGACCTGGTCCGAACGGCCGTCGACGAGTTCGGGGCCCTCGACATCCTCGTCAACAACGCCGGATTCATACGCGACTCGATGCTCCAGAAGATGGAGGAGTCGGAGTTCGACGACGTGGTCCGGGTGCACCTCAAGGGTCACTTCTGCACCATCCGCCACACGCTGGCCCACTGGCGTGACCGGTGGAAGGCCGGAGGTGGGGAACCTCTCGGTGGCCGGTTGATCAGTACCTCCTCGGAGGCGGCGCTGATCGGCGCCCTGGGGAGCGGCAACTACAGCGCTGCGAAGGCCGGGATCACCGCCCTGACCATCTCGGCCGCCCGCGAGGTGCTCCGGTTCGGGTGCACGGCCAACGTACTGGTGCCCCGGGCCCGCACCCGGATGATCATGGGCGGTCCGTCGGCAACGCTGTTCGAGCAGCCCGACCATGGCTTCGACACTTTCGCCCCGGAGCACGTGGCGCCGCTGGTGGCCTGGCTTGCCTCCCCGCTGGCCGAGCGGGTCTCCGGCCAGGTACTCCAGGTCTGGGGCGGCGAGGTCACGGTCTACGAACGGCCCCGTCGGGCCTTCGAGGCCACCCACGAGGGTGATTGGACCCTCGAGGCCCTTGAGGACCACCTGGGGCCCTTCTTCGCCGACCAGGAACCGGTCGTCGACGGCTTCGGCCTCTAGTCCTCTCGTTCGGCCCTCAGGAGGCTCGGTCGACGATCGTCGAGCCGAGTCGGGCCAGGTGGGCTCCGGCACCGCCCAAGCTGTCTGCCAGTTGGAGCACCCAGAGGAAGTAGCGGTGTGCCGGGTGGCTGATATCGGCCCCGGTCCCACCGTGCAGGTGTTGGGTGGTGACCACCACCCGCTGCCCGGCTTCGGCAGCCCACCACTTGGCCGTCGGCACGGCCTGTGAGAGGTCGAGGCCGTTGTCGAGTCGCCATGCGGCCTGTTGGAGGGTGACCCGTATGCCGTCTGTGTCGATCGCCGCGTCGGCGGCCTGGATGGCAACCCCCTGGTTGGTGGACAAGGGCCGGCCGAACTGTTCGCGCTCGGACACATGGGTTGCCGCCATGGCCAGGGCCTCTTCGCAGCATCCCAGCACCATGGCGCAGATTCCGATCCTGGCCCGGTCCAGAACCTCCTGGGTGATCCTGTCGCCGTCGCCCTCGAGGAGGTCTTCGGGCTCGACCATCACAGCGTCGAACTCCAGGGCCCCACGGATCTCCCGGCTGGTCGTTTCGGCGAGGGTGACGGTCAGGCCTTCGGCATCTGTCGGAACGATCGCCACACGGTGGCCGTCGGTGTCGACCGGCACGACTACGGCTTCGGCCACACCGGCGGCGGGCACGGCCACCTTCGTTCCACTGACCCGCCATCCCGACCCGTCGGCCACCCCGGTCAGGGGCTGCGAGAGGTCCGCTCCGGCCGGGTCCGTCCATGCCCCGGTCAGGATTCGGCTGCCTTCGGTTATGCCCTCCAACCATCGGGCCCGCTGCGCGTCGGAGCCGTGGGCGGAGATCGCCCATGCGCCGAGCGCTGTGACGGCCAGCAGCGGAACAGGGGCCACCCGTCGGCCCTGTTGTTCGAGGACCAGGCAGGCCTCCACCATGCCCAGGCCGAGGCCCCCGTCGCGTTCGGGGAGCGCTACGCCGATCAGGCCCGCTTCGGCCAGGGCCTCCCAGAGGCTGCGGTCGAACCGGTCGTCGGTGGCCTCCACCTCGGCCACACGGTCGGTCGATGCGAGGTCGCCGAAGATCCGTTCAGCCAGGCCACAAAGGGCCTGCTGGTCATCGGTCAGGTCGAAGTCCACAGTCGTTCCCGTCGGTTTCAGGCCTGCCGGGCCGTACGGGCCATGCCGAGGCCCATCCAGGCGACTATTTCCCGCATCACCTCGTTGACCCCACCCCCGAACGTGTTGATCTGGGCGGCCCGGGCGGCCTTCTCCAGTTCGCCTCGCAGCACCACTCCGGGTTGACCGTCCCTCACCCGGCCCTCTGCTCCGACGATGCCGAGCAGGCGTTCGTAGATCCTCACCGCTGCCTCGGTGCCGTAGACCTTCACCGCCGCCGACCGGTCGGCGGTGAGGCGCCCCCTTTCCACATCGATGGTCATCCGCCAGTTGAGGAGCCGGAGGGCATCCAGTTCGGCATGGCATCGGGCCAGGTCCAGCTGCACCCAGGGTCGGTCGATGACACGTCCGCCCTCGGGGGCCACGGTGTCGGCCGCCCAGGCCACCGTGTCATCGTGGAGATTGAAGGCCAGGGCGCTGGTGGCTGCCAGGCCGACCCGCTCGTGATTGAGTTGCGTCGTGATCATCGACCAGCCGGCGTTCACATCGCCGACCAGGTTGGCAGCCGGCACCCGCACGCTGTCGTAGTAGGTGCTGGTCGTCGGCCCGTCGCCCACCGTGACGATGGGCGTCCACGAAAAGCCCTCGGAGTCGGTGGGCACGATCAGCAGGGAGATCCCCCTGTGCTTGCGTGCCTCGGGATCGGTTCGACAGGCCAACCAGACGTAGTCGGCCTCGTTGGCCCCGCTGGTGAAGATCTTGGATCCGCTGACCACCCACTCATCGCCGTCACGAACGGCCCTGGTCCGCAACGAGGCCAGGTCGGTACCTGCCGTCGGTTCCGAGTACCCGATGGCGAAGATCACGTCACCGGCGAGAATCCCGGGCAGGAAGCGCTGCTTCTGGGCCTCGTCGCCGAATTCGATGAGGGTCGGCCCGACTGTGTTGAGGGACACGAACGGCATGGGGCAGTTGGCCCGCTGCGCCTCGTCGAACAGGATGAACTGGTCGGTCGCAGGCCGGCCTCCGCCCCCGTACTCGGTTGGCCAACCGAGGCCGAGCATCCCGTCCGTCCCGAGTCGTCTGTATAACGACCGACGTGTGTCGGATGCAGCGTGGCCACCGCGGAGCGCATCCCTGAGGTCCTCGGTCATCACCCCGGCGAAGTAGGAGCGCAACTCGGCGCGCAATGACTGCTGTTCGGGGGTTTCCTCGAGCCGCACCCCAGCAGTCTGGCCGGTCCGGCGCCGGACAGACACACCGCGACCCTGTCGGCGGTCCGTCCGGTGTCCGGTGGACGGCAGAGCCGGTCCGACAACTCAGTCGGCAGCGAAGGCTGGAATGGACACGGTGGCCGTATCCCTCCCCGACCGCAGCACCGAGCCCGGCAGGTTGCCGGTGGGCTTGCTGTCGGCCACGATCTCCGACCCGCCGACCAGCACCCGGACCATGCCTGCGGGATCGGACCACAGGCGCCGGTTGTCTCCCGGCAGGTCGTTGACCAGCACCGTCTCGCCCGCGTCGATGCTGTCGGGGTCGAAGACCACCAGGTCGGCATGGCATCCCTCGGCGATGCGGCCCCGGTCGATGAGGCCGAAGAGACGGGCCGGAGCATCGGTCATGTGGCGGACGGCGTCCTCGATGCTGGTGAGGCCCTTGCCCCGCAGACAGTCGGCCAGCCAGGCCGTCGGGTAGGAAGAGCCGGCCATACGGTCGAGGTGGGCGCCGGCGTCGGAGCCGCCGATGAGGACATCGTCCCTCTTCCAGGCCTCCTGGCGCATCCTCCAACTCTCGTCGTCGTCGTCGGTGGGGCTGGGCCAGAGCACCGTGTCCAGGTGGTCGGCGAGGACGATGTCGAGCAGTGTGTCGAAGATCTCGGTTCCCCGCTCGGCGGCGATATCTGCCACCAGACGGCCCTTCAGGCCTTCGTTCTCGGCCGAGTAGGTATCTCCGATCTCGTAGTTGGCGAAGTCGACGAGCCGGGACATGACTCCCACCTCGGGGGACGCCGCGGCGACCTCCAACCTCTGTCTGATCTCAGGTCGGGAGAGTTCCTCCATGCGCTCGGCCAGGGGGAGGGACAGCACATCGTCCCAGCCCGGCAGGAGGTTCAGGCCGCAGTAGTGGTGAAAGCTCATGTTCATCCCGACGAGGATCGGCATTGTCAGGGCCACCACCCGTGCCCCCTGGGCAGTGGCGTAGTCGCCCATCCCCGTCTGCTTCTCGAAGGCCTCCAGGCGGGCCGAGTCGATGGTGAATACGTTCCAGTTCAGGGGTCGTCGTCCTGCCAGGGACATCCGGGTGAGAAGGTCGTACTCATCGGCGCTGAGTCCGTCGAGACAACCGGTGCTCACCCACTGGAGGGTCGTCCCCTCGTGGTCCGCCACCACTGCTGACAGGGAGACGAGTTCCTCGGCTGCCGCCCAGCGGGAGGGGACCGGCCGCCGCTCGGCGTCATTGTGGGTGTAGGACTGGCTGGAGGAGAATCCCAGGCCACCGGCCTCGATCGACTCGTGGAGGAGGCGGGCCATCTCGGCCAACTGCGCCTCGTCGGCCTCGGACCCGACGGCGTCCTCTCCCATGACGGTTCGGCGAAGGGCATTGTGGCCGACCAGACAACCCATGTTGACCCCGATACCGCCCTCGAAGCGGTCCAGGTACTCTGCGAAGGTCAGCCAGTCCCAGGGCACCCCCTGGGCCAGTGATTCCAGGGGCATGCCTTCCACCCCGGCCAGCATCGCGCTTATGTAGAGGGCGTCGGCTTCGTTGCCCACCGGGGCCAGGGAGAAGCCGCAGTTGCCCATGATGACGGTGGTCACCCCGTGCAGGCTCGATGAGGTCAGGGCGGGATCCCAGCAGATCTGGGCGTCGTAATGGCAGTGGGGGTCGATGAACCCGGGGCAGACCATGAGGCCAGTGGCATCGAGGACCGTGGTGGCCTCCCCGTCGAGGGCGCCTATCGCTGCGATCCTCCCATCAAGCACCGCCACATCGGCTTCACGGGCCGGGGCACCGGTCCCGTCGATGACAGTCCCACCCTTGATCAGGTAGTCGAACATTGGGGCCTCCTCAGGTCCTCTACGGCTCGGTATAAGGTCCGGGCGTCACCGGTCAGGCGCTGGCCATCCGGTGGCGGACGGTGGAGAACTCCGGGTCGGGATCGGTACGGGGGATAACCTCCTTGCCGAACAGCTCGATCATCGACAGGGCGTCCTCGATGTCGAGGCCCAGGGGGAAGGCGAAGACCAACTGGTCGCACCCGATGTCCGTGTAGCGCTGGATCTGGCTGACGCACTCGTCGGGGTCACCGCAGATCATCGTGCCATCCTCTATCGACCGATCGACGTCGTCGAGGGTCACCTCGGGCAGCACCTGGGGCCAGGGGGGGATCGTCCCCGGGACGGCGAAGCTGTCGAGGTAGCGGAACACGTTGGTTCGCAGGTAGCTGAGTTGCATCTCGAGCGCCTTCTCCCGGGCCCTCTGTCCGTCCTCGTCGATGCTCAGCACCCCGGTGATGGCCAGGTTGTCGTTGACGAAGCCTCCGACCGGTTCGGCTTCGGCGATCCCCTCCTTGTAGGACGCGATGAGGGGCACGAACTGGTCGAAGGTGGCCACGTTGAAGCCGAGAACTCCCATGCCGGCCCGACCCACCTTGCCGTAGGTGGGAGCGTTGCCGGCAGCCTGCCAGAGCGGGGGATGGGGCTTGGTGAGGGGCTTGGGGAGAATGATCCGGGCCGGGGACGACCAGAACTTCCCGTCGAATCCGGGGTAGGTGCCTTCTTCCCACATCTTGAGGATCTCGGGCAGGGCCTCTTCGAACATCTCCTTGGTGACCGGGTAGTCGTCGATGCCGAAGCCGCCGACCTCGGTGGTGCCCGAGCCCCGGCCGACACCGAACTCGAATCGACCGTCGCCCAGCAGGTCCAGGGTGGCCACCCGTTCGGCGGTCTTGTAGGGGTGGTTGACCGGGGGGACGATGTTGAAGATCCCCGACCCGACGTGGATGCGCTCGGTCTTGGCCAACAGGTAGGGGATGAAGGCCTCAGGCTGGGAGATGTGGGAGTACTCGTGGAGGAAGTGGTGCTCGACCACCCACAGGTACTTCCAGCCGTTCTCATCGGCCTTCTGGGCCACCGCGACGTCGTTCTTGTAGGAGCGCCACTCGTGCTCCTCACCCCATTCCTCCATCCGGTTCCGAGGAATGAAACTCTGCAGGAAGATCCCGAACTCCATGGCGCTACCTCTCAGTCCGCTTGGCTTGGTCGCTATGGACCTATTTAATGCCTGTTCTTAATCCCGACAGCCGGCAAGGGCTACGGACCAAAGTCCTATTCTCGAAGACTCCTCCCAGGGGACCTGAGAAGCACGGCCGAGGCGGGTGGGACTGACTGCGACTGGTGGCGCTTCGAGGGCGACCTCTGGCCCTGTTCCCGGGTCGAGTCGGCCGTCGGCTACGACCGCTCTGAGGTGATGATCGCC
>Ga0207990_1000293_pt1 | contig 29723 bp, 26 predicted proteins | sample ETNtaG_8_FD_185780 | JGI IMG/M metagenome (GOLD analysis project Ga0207990, IMG submission 185780) | Marine microbial and viral communities from oxygen minimum zone, Eastern Pacific Ocean - ETNP201406SV75 (SPAdes) (version 2) | ecosystem: Environmental > Aquatic > Marine > Oceanic ...
TTACTATGCATCTTTTAATCCTATATGGGAGTTTCTATTTTGAATATTTATGTTGGGAATATAGCTTGGGGGATGACCGAAGACGACTTGGAAGCAATGTTTGCTGAATTCGGATCGGTAACATCTGCCAATATCATCGCTGATAAATACTCTGGTAGATCCAGAGGTTTTGGTTTTGTTGAGATGGAAGATGATGCAGCTGCAGAAGCTGCTATCGAAGCACTTAATGAAACTGAGCAGTCTGGACGAGCAATCAGAGTCAATCAAGCTAAACCTAGAGAAGATAGAGACTAGTCTCCTTTCTAATTCATAACACTTTATACATCTTATGATGTATATGTGCTTATTGTGTGTTCTAAAATAGAACATATGACAATGTGTGTTCTAAAATAGAACATATAACAAAACACAATAAGAATATGAGCAGAAATTTCTTTATTTTTTTACCGATTTCTTTATTGTTTACTCTATTATTAGGTTGTGAGGGTAAGACACCTGAAGAATTTAATAATGAGTTTGAAATAAAGTTCAATCAATGCTTTGAAAGGGCAAAACTTAGATGCGAGAATCTTAATCCTGAAGCTTGTGAAGAAAAGTCGAAGCAACGATGTGAAAGTTTTTTAGGGACAATAGATAGTCCCATAATAAAATGAGTTAGAGATATTAATATGGATCAGACAGAAACTTTGAAAACATCTATTTCATGGAAGTGTAAACACACATGGAGAAGAGCATCTGTAAATACACTTTGGTGTCTTTTAGGATGCTCAATAGGCGATTTTGGAACAATCTATTTTTTCCAGATCACTCAGAACCCATGGTCTTTGTCCGTTATGAACATTATGATCTTGGCAATCATCAATGGTTTAATTACCTCAATCATGCTTGAGACGTTTATTCTTTCTAGACAAATGAAATTAAAGGAAGCCTTCAAGACAGCGATCGGCATGTCATTGGTCTCAATGATTTCTATGGAAGTTGCAATGAACATTGTTGATGTGCTGTTGACTGGGGGCGCAATGATAACTTGGTGGGCAATGCCAATTATGTTAATAGCTGGGTTTATTACACCACTGCCATACAACTATTTCCGACTAAAAAAATACGGCAAGGCCTGCCACTAAGCTATTTGTCAGAAGTTTTAATTGACCAGTTTCTGGCCCAATAGATGAACGGTGTGTCAAACGCTGCAATAGCTATTTTAAAAACCATTTTTGCAAGACCTAACTGCATAGCTGTAACAAGATCTACAATACCCCACCAGACCACAAAAGAATAAATTGTGGTATCAATTGTCTGTGAAGCCATTGTTGATAAATTATTTCTTAACCATAGGTGCTTACCATTAGTCCAAGCTTTAATTTTGTGAAAACACCAGACATCAAACCGTTGACTAATTAGATAGGCTAAAAGGGATCCAAATATAAAACGAGGAGTAAAATCTAGAATCCTTACAAAAGCATCATGGACTTCGGTTGAGAAAGTTTGTTCGTTTTGAGTTGAAGGTAGGAAAAGCAGCGAAATACTCAGCATGATTAAAATAATTACACTGATACTAAATCCCATCATTACCGCGCCATCAGCAGCTTTTTTGCCAAATTTTTCACTCATTAAATCGGTAGCAAAGAAGATACTTGAATAAAAAATAACCCCTAAACTAGTTTGCATGCCAAAGATTACGGTTAGTTTTGGTCCTTGAAGATTCGCCAGTAAAATTGAAAGAACAATACAAGCAAGCAGGCCATAACGGCCAAAGAACCTATACATGAGTACTGTGAAGCCTAAATCTAAGATTAGAGTAATTAAATACAACAGATCCTGATGTGCTGAAAAATAGAGTTGAAATGTTTCTGGGAGCATAAAAATTTAACTTTTATCTTAAATCGGTTTTAATTTTAAGCAAACATCCAATAAACTAGTTCAAATTAGAAATTTCAAGTAAGTACATATGAAAAAGTTTTTTAAGTATTCGCTGTTAGCGATCTTGTTATTGGTTATATCCAATACTGCCATATTTTGGTACATGAATCGAATTCCTCCACAACTCAAAGAACCTAATTATTATAAGGTCTATAAGCATCAGGATTATCAGATTGAAGGTCAAGTTGGGATCTTTGTTTCACATCTCATCATGCCAGAAGATATGGAGGCGATTGAATTTCATACACTTGTCATGAAAACCATGCAATACATTCCATGGCCATTTCGTTATTTGTTTGCAAAAGATAGAGGTTCAGTGTTGTTGGATGAGGAGAAATTTTATGAATTTGATGAATTTGCTCCTACCAAACTTGTCGACTCAGACGGCAGTGAATTTGATGACGATGGAATTGCCTACACTGATAAATTTAATGCTGGACTGATCGAATGGATTCCGCCTTCAGAAAACAGACATCTAGATCATGGTTATTTTCTTATGAAAGACAAAAAGATAGGATTACCAACCGTATCCAGTAAATTAATTAACAAAGCAAATACTTATTATTATTCTGAAAGAGGCATTGCCGGAGGCAAGATACCTCATGCTTCAGGTAATTACGACATCGCTTCTAAAGCCATTAAGAAAGTCCATGATAAGTATGGCGACATTCCATGGCGTTGGGTGTCAGCTGAAAATCTAGATAATGCTGAAGCCATGATGAGATCCTTGCTCAATGAAGGTGTTGATACGGTGTTGCTGGCTCCACCGAGACCAATTTACTCTCACCATGAGGAATTTAACGGTAGTTTTAAGCATGCCTTTGAATACATCCACAAGTGGGAGGAAGAAAATAACAAAGAGATTAAAGTGATTATGATGCCAGAACTTTCCAATTTCCCAATTATTCGGTCAGCTTATACAACAATGCTTAAAGATCGGCTGGACACATTGCCAGAAAAAAGCTCAGTTAAATTGGTGGTTTCAGTTCATGGCATGGCATGGGATTTGGTTCCTCATGAGGCATGGATTGAATTAGCACCTAAATATGTTGATCCTATGATGCAAGATGTTAAAGAACTCACAAATCAATATAATTTTAGCCGGATTGAAGTTGTAAAAAGCCAAGACCACTTTGCTGACCCTTATAACAATCCTGATGGTAAATACTTATCAACGAACACCGCCTTTCTTGAAGGGATCGAGGATGATTTTGATTATGTAATTAATTTACCTATTGAATTTTTTGTAGAGAATACCGACACTTTATTTTCTCATGCAATGTTCAATTTCGAGGGATTTGAAGACTATAACCGTTATGAGCCAATTGACTACACTGATTGGAGTGTGCCATACACTAGAGAATTTCTAATTGATGGGACCACAGTCATATATAACGGGTTGCCGGTGGGTAAATACAATCAGTCAATAATCGAGGCATTTTATCAGGCAATTGATTCTCTGCTTTCACAAGAGGTTGAATCCTCTGTATCAAATAACCATTAACTTCAAGGATTAAAATTCTCCCCCATATTTAATGGGACCACCTCTATCTCTTGATCTGCATATATTACATCCACACCTTCAGGGATAATGGCCCAAGAATTAGTTTGATTGAACGGTTTTAGTTTAAACGACTCCTGTCCGCTCATAATCGTCGTTTCTACCACTCCTTGACTAGTTACTGATGTGTTAGCTTTTGCAAAAAAACAAAACTTCTCAGATTTTCTATACTCCAGTTTATTAATTGCTGTCGTTCTGTTTTCAAGGCTTTGACCTTGCATCAGTCTTAACGTTTGAGCGACAAAAAATCTAAAGCCAACCGCCACAGAAACTGGATTTCCAGGGAGTCCAAAGACAATCTGTCCGCTTGGAAAGATTGCCATTAATATGGGTTTACCTGGTCTGATCCAAACCTTATGAAAGAGGATCTCAGCACCCATTTCAATTAACACTGAAGGAACGAAGTCAGCCTTTCCTGCAGAAACACCACCACTGGTAATAATGATCTTTGAACCGAGATCAAGACATTGTTGAATACATTCTCTAATTTCTTTTTTGTCATCTCTAGCGTGGAGCTGCCGGTCACAGATAAGCCCTAAGCGTCGAATTGAGGCTTCTAAATATGGACCGTTGGTGTTAGCGATACTGGGCCCGTCTTTATTATCAAGCTCACTTCCTGTTACTACTATCCCTATTGGAGGTGGGGCAAATATTTTTACTGATTTAATTCCGTTAGCGATAGCAGCCATCATATTATGTGGTTCAATAACATTGCCTTTTTCTAAAATAATATCCCCCGTTTTGAAATCTTCTCCGGACAATCTCACATTTTTTCCTTTGGAAATTGCTTCATCTAAAACTAGGAATTTTTTACCATCTCGTTCAATAGTAGTCACTTGTTCAACTGGGATCACACAATCAAACCCCTCAGGTATGATTGAACCTGTCATAATTTCAAAACAACTGAAAGACGCATTACTTAATGGCGGAGAATCGCCTGCATATAATGTTCCAATGATGTCAAGTTCTAGAGGATTAGCCACTGTGGCCTGCTCAGTTTCTGAAGAGTTTAAGGCAAAACCATCCATTGCTGAATTCGAAAAGGCAGGAATTTCTGAAGCAGAAATTAGATCCTCAGCTAGCACACCATGACTTCCTCGAGTATTCACCATACTAGTTTGCATGGGTTTTATAGAGTTTTTGATGATCTCAATTGCTTGATTGTAGCTAATCATAGTTCTTTTATATCATATTTAATCTCAGTAAATACCTGAGCTCTTTATTTGATATTTTAAAATAATAAGATAAACGAATTATAAATATTTGGATTTAAGTTAGAATATTTCATGAAAAATGAGCACTTCACTGAAACTAAATAGAAGAAGATTCCTAAAAGGGTCTGCCTCATTAGGGCTCTTTCTTAACTATGCCAATCCCAGCCAAGCACTTGCTAATGATACATACAGAGGATTTGAAGACCTCTATCGTAAAAAATGGACTTGGGATAGGGTAGTAAGAGGTACCCACGGGACTAATTGTGCAGGCACATGTGCGTTCAATGTCTACATTAAAAATGGTGTGGTCTGGAGAGAAGAACAACAAGGGCAATATGAACAAATCAGTGATGCTCCTGATTTTGGACCAAGAGGTTGTCAAAAAGGGTTGCGGCATCATAAATACATGTACGGCAAGCAACGTGTTTTGTATCCACTGAAGAGGAAAGGTAAGCGTGGTGAAGGTAACTGGGAGCGAATCAGTTGGGAGCAGGCAACCACCGAAATCGCGGATAAGTTCTTAGATTTCGCGATTGACTATAATCCAGAATGTATTTCCTATGGAAGTGGCACACAAATGTCAGTGAAAATGGCTTCATTCGCTTCTCACCTAAGATTTTCTAATATCACTGGAATGACAGTGCCTGAATTCTTTTCCGGCGTAGGGGATTTGCCGACAGGCTCTTATATGACTCTGGGACAAGTCTATACGGGAGACACTTTTGCTTCTGTCTATAAGTCGAAATGTGTGCTTGTTTGGATGAGTAATCCTGCCGTGACGAGGATTCCAGATGCTCACTTCTTCTGGGAGGCAAAATACAACGGCACTCAGGTCATTTCTATATCACCAGAGTTTACCCCCACAGCGATGCATTCAAGTTTATGGTTAAATCCCAAACCCGGAACAGATGCAGCCTTAGCCATGGCCATGATTGAAGTTATTATTAAAGAAGGGCTATTTCAAAAGGAATACATCAAAGAGCAAACTGATTTACCTTTATTGGTTAGAACGGATACAAAAGAGTTCCTTAGAAGAGAAGATTTATCTCTCTACGGCCTATTAGCTGTGGCTGACAATGTTTTTTACATGTGGGATGAAAGCACCAACTCTATCGTGCAAGCTCCAGGCACAGGACGAGCAGATAAACCTTTAGGGAGAGATCGACGAAAACATGGAACTTTAAAGCTTGGTGATATTAACCCCAGTCTTGAAGGTCGTTGGATGGTTGATACTCTTGACGGTGAAGTTGAAGTGACAACTGTTTTTGAGCTTTTAAAGGAAGAGTGCAGAAATTATACCCCCGAGAAAGCTGAAACAGTTACTGGGGTTCATCCTGAAGTGATAAGAAAAACTGCTAGAGTATTTGCCAATGCTCAACCTGCAATGATTTATGCCGGTTATGCTTCTTGCAAATGGCTTCACGGAGATCTTCTGCAGCGTGCTATGTTACTTATGCTCTCACTAACAGGCAGTATTGGAAAAGAAGGGGGAGGGTTACAAGTTGCCAATGCCCCGGTAACAAGAGGTATGAACCAATTTGGTGCTTCGGATATTGGTCCAGCTTTTCGAATTATTTCTGCAACAACATGGGATTATGATCACGCTGAAATGAAACAGTTGAATGCAAAAATGTTTGGAAAAGAACTCGCTGATACGTTTGATCAATACTACCGCAAGAGTATTGAGGAAGATTGGTTTCCTGATTACAGTAAAAACGGATGGAAGATGGGCTTTTTTGCTGGAAATAATGGAGCCAATTGGCGAGCAACTGGCAGTCTATGGAGGAAAACAGCCTTTGAGGAATTAGAAACTATTGTTTCTTTAACTCCTGATATGGGCGTGACTTCAATGCATGCCGATTATGTTTTACCTATAGCGCATCATTATGAGAGAAATGATCTCATGTTGCAGTCTAGGATCCCATATTTACAAGTTCTTAATGAAGCCGTGCCCCCTTTAGGAGAATCTGTTGATGACTGGGAGGCCAACAGACGATTAGCGGAAGCCATCAGCAACAGAGCTAAGGCAAGAAATGTTAAACCAATTTTGGATGCTGTGGATGGAAGAAGTATCAGAAGAGATTACACGAAAACCTTAGAACTATACACAATGGGTGGTCGTATTAATAACTCCAAAGATGTGGCTCAATTTATTATCAATACCAGTCATGGCATTCCAAAAATAAGTTTTGAAGAACTTTCTGAAAAGGGAATTGTTAGAGTTGATGGTGTAGATAACACCATGTGGGATAACGAAGAATCACCTTATCACACGGAAGTGGTGAAAAGTGTTGTCGACAAACATCCCTATGAAACGTTTACAGGACGTCAACAGTTTTATATTGATCATGAATGGTTTATCGAATTTGGAGAAACGCTGCCCACCTACAAGGAACCACTATCCCTCAAGGGTTACCCAATGAGAATGATGATGGGTCATGCGAGACACGGGATTCATAGCACCTGGAGAGACGATTCATTGCTTTTAAGTTTGCAACGCGGCGAACCTGATATATACGTCAACCCTGATGATGCAGATTCTAGGGGTGTGAATGATGGAGACATGATCAGAATTTATAATTCTGCGGGCGAATTTTTTGCCATGGCTCATGTTAGTTCTGGTATTCAACCTGGTATGCTCTTTATGTATCATGGCTGGGATCCAAAAATGTTTAAAAACCAAAAAAATTTTAGTGAGGTTATTCCAACAGGCGGCTTAATTAAGCCCACATCAATGGCAGGTGATTACGGCCATCTTGGCTATAAACCCTTGGCGTTTGCACCGAACCAAACGTATAAAGATTTCACCTGTAATTTTGAGAAATCAGCCTAAGTAATATTATGGAACGACGCTGTCTTGATGAAATACGACTTTCTGAAAGTACCCCAGCTTCAAGGTCAATAGCCTATAGCCTCTTTTCACTTTTAATGAGTTCGCCTCATGATATTAATCAAAAAGATAAACTCATTGATATTCAAACGCTTCCATTGCCGTTTGATTTTGATTTAGACAGCATCATAAATGAATTTTGTGCAGAGGAGCAGTCGACACTAAAGACTCAATATAGTGCTTTATTTGAAGTTGGTGATGATGGGCCACCAGCGTCTATTCGCGAAGATTTATTTTTGATGCAACCAGCTAAGTTGCGAGAAGATCTTGTGCGTTTTTATGAATATTTTGGCTATCAATTGAATGATGAATTTCAATGGCAGATGGACCATCTGTCAATTCAATTGGAGTTTATGCATTTCCTTATTGTTGGGGAATCACAAGTGACAGAAGACAAACTTTCTTATCAACTTGGACAATTGGATTTTTCAATAAAACATTTGATGAATTGGGTGCCGAAACTGGTTGAAAGAATTAAAGCGTTATCAAGTGATGATATCTACAACAAAATTGGTATAGAATTAGAATTATTCCTCAATCATGATCTTAAATGGCAAGAGGAAACAATAACACTAAAAGACAAATCAGGGGGTTGATTTGGGACAAGTAGCAATGGTAATAGATCTGAACAAGTGCATTGGATGCCAAACCTGCACTACGGCTTGTAAGTCATTATGGACAGATGAGCCTGGTCAAGAGTATATGCTTTGGAATAATGTTGAGACTAAACCTGGTCCTGGATACCCAAGATATTGGGAAGAGGGTGGCGGCGGTTTTGATGATCAAGGTAATTTGAATAGAGACGGATTGATGCCGAAAAAAGAAGATCATGGTGAAGAGGTTCCTCTTAATCATGATGAGGTTTACTTTAAGGGTGTTGAAGTCAGGTTACAGCAAGAAAAACCTATGGAAAAAGGTAAAGGTGCTAACTGGGATGAAGACACTAGCTCGGGTGACTATCCCAACAACTATCATTTTTATTTGCCACGGATGTGTAATCACTGTACAAAGCCTGCTTGCCTAGAGGCTTGCCCGGTTCGTGCTATTTATAAAAGGGAAGAAGATGGGGTTGTGCTTATAGATCAAGATAAATGCCAAGGAATTAGGGAATGCAATAAAGCTTGCCCGTATGACAAAATCTATTTCAATTATGTGACCGGTAAATCCCAGAAATGTATTTTTTGTTTTCCACGATTAGAAGAAGGGGTTGCCCCGGCTTGTGCAAGACAATGCCCAGGGCGATTAAGATTTGTTGGATTTCTAGAAGATGAAGACGGGCCCATCAATGAATTAGTTTATCAATGGAAGGTGGCGCTACCATTGCATCCAGAATATGGCACTGATCCAAATGTGTTTTATGTGCCACCAATGCTGCCTCCCAACTTTGATGAGAATGGCGAGTTTTCTGAGGACCCAAGAGTTCCCACAGAATATTTAAGGAGCCTTTTTGGTGATCCAGTTGATGAAGCATTGATTACCTTACAATATGAAATGGAAAGGAAACAAGACGGCAAAGAATCCCGACTCATGGATCTTCTTATCGCAAAAGAATGGAAATCCTTGTTTAAAATTCCTGACGTTAAAATTTATTAATTTAAATATTAGTTAATTAGACTCAAATTAATGCAACTATCTAAGGCACGTATCTTTCTGATTATGTCTTCACTGGTTCTGTCATCAGTGATGGCAAGTTTGGATTCAAGTTTTACCCCAATTGCTATCCCTGACATGATCGATAAATTAGACTCCAGCACCAGTGAGATAGTATGGGTTGCTCTGGGTTATTTAATTGCCGCGAGTGGGCCCATGCTTTTAGCAGCAAAAATGGCTGACGGTTATGGGCATGCAAGATTTTTCCAAATCGGCACTTTAATTTATGGATTGGCTATGATCGCTTGTGCTTGGGCTCCAGATGCTAACACTCTAATTATTCTCAGATTCATCCAAGGTTTTGGCATGGCTCTTTTTCTTCCTACAACCTTTGCTATTGCCACAGCCATGTATGGACCAGACAAAAGAGGCAGTGCATTGGGCATCCTCCAAGCAGCTAATGCTGTTGGGTTTGTTATGGGACCTGTTTTTGCTGGTTGGCTTTTGGATGCTTATGATTGGACAGCAATCTTTTGGTCAAGAATTCCATTTGCAATTTTGGCGATATTGCTAGCTTTTCTAGCATTAGGCTTCAAGCACCCGTTTCGTTTCTCAGAACGACAACAAACCTATGACTATTTGGGTGCAGCTTATTTAACTTCATCCCTTTATGGCATCTTGTATGGTTGTAATAAACTGCCTGTTGAAGATAATCATCTTGATCCATTCGTTTGGATTATCTTTACTTTAGGATTTGTACTGTTCTTTTTATTTATTAAACAGGAAAGAAAACACCCTGACCCGTTGATTGATTTATCACTGTTTACAAAAAGTAATGATTTTACTAAAGCCTCCATTGCTTTTACATCAGTGTTTGCTAGTTTTCCTGTCTATTTATTTATTTTACCCATTATTATGATTAATGGACTAGAAATGAAGGCTTGGGATGCAGGGCTTGCTTTAGGATTAGCAGCTTTAGCCACACTATTAATTAGTCCTATAGCTGGTAATTTATCAGATCGTGCTGGCCCTGAGAAGTTATGCATGGGTGGAGCAATTATAACTGGTGTTGGTTATACGTTATTGTTCTTGGTAAACGCAGACTCAACGGTGCTATCAATTTTACCCGCCATGGCTCTTATTGGTGCAGGAACAGGGTTGTTTTTCTCTCCCAATAATAATTTAATGTTGGCGAGTGCGCCCCCTGAAAGAGCTGGAATGGTTTCTGGTCTTTTTGGAGTCCTAAGACAATCAGGATACGCTCTTGGTTTTGCTGTTACAGCAAGCTTATTTACAGCTATACAAAATTGGTTTGATTTACAGTGGGCATATTCTTCTATCAATTTAGTGCCTCTTCAGTCTGCAAACAACATTACTGATATTTATCACCAAGGCAGTCAGTGGTCACCTGAGACATTAGTCTTTATTCTTCACATTGGTGTTTTATTGTGCTCCAGTATTTTGATTATTACTGTGGTCAACTCTATACCTAAGATAAGACTTCATGCTTCTCGCCAAATCTCAGTTGTTTTAGCTTCTGTACTTGTCGCCGTTGTGACGATGGGATCATATAGTTTGACTGCACCTGGAACAATAGATAACTCGGAGGATCAAAATATTATCATCGCTAATACTCCAAATGTTCTAGCGTTTGGCATGTCATCAAGAAGTTATGATCTTGTTGAAGAGGCTAATGCTGTAAATACTGAAGGCATGGGTAATATTAAATCTGATGATATTTCAAGCCAAACCTATTTGATGCGTTGTGGTTTTTGTCATGGCTCAAATCTTGAAGGAATTCCTGGTCTAGGGACTACCCTGGAAGAGTCTTTATTTTTGCAGAATATGAATATTCAGCAAACCATACAATTTCTAAATGCTGGTCGAATGCCTAATTCTGAAGATTCAATTTCTGGTGGAGTGATGCCAAGTTTTTCATGGTTACCTGACTCAGAATTAGAAGCAATAGCAATGTATATAAAATCACAGAAAATAAGTGAATAATCTCTAAAGGCTTCTATCAGTAGCGTTTCAAAAAATTCTATGGCCGGTTGGTATGCTGTAATTATTCTTTTACTAGCATATGTACTCTCATTTGTTGATCGAATTATTATGAGTTTATTGGTGATACCAATTCAGTCTGATTTAGGGATATCAGACACACAAATGGGACTTTTGATGGGACTTGCTTTTGCTATTTTTTATGTAGCTATTGGGATACCTATAGCAAAGCTTTCTGATGAAAAGAGTCGAAGAATAATAGTTTCTGTAGGCATCTTTTTATGGAGTTTAATGACTGCTGCTTGTGGTTTAGCCAAGAGTTTTCCACATTTATTCTTTGCAAGAATTGGCGTTGGAGTAGGAGAAGCAACCCTTTCACCTGCTGCTTACTCAATGATTGCTGATTATTTTTCACAAAATAAACTTGGTCGTGCAATTGCTGTGTATCAATCTGGAGCCTTATTTGGCGGCGGTCTTGCATTTATTATTGGTGGAATAGTGGTCAATTATGCTATTAATGCTGATTCTATTTCTCTGCCAATTATTGGAGTACTGCAGCCATGGCAAATTGCATTCATCGTTGTTGGTTTGCCTGGAGTTCTAATGGCTCTAATGATGTTAACGGTCAAAGAACCCAAAAGAACAGGCATGAAAGAAGAGTTTGGCCAATCAGTTTCTATTAAGAACACTGTTTTATTTGTGTTTGCAAATTGGAAGGTCTACATGGCAGTCTTTGTTGGGTTTGGAATGTTAGCAATCCCTATAACCACTGTTTTTACTTGGTTCCCAACCTATCTACAACGGGTGCATGAAGTCTCGATTGCTGAGAGTGGAAGAGTCTTAGGATTGATTCTTTTTTTCCTGTCTAGTTCAGGTGTGTTGTTTGGTGGCTGGCTGGTTGATTATTTGAAAAGTAAAAATTATCAAGACAGTTTCTTTCGTGTGGGTTTAATGGCAGCTGTTTTACCCGTTCCATTCTCTCTTTTTGTTTCATCACTAGCTAACTTTGATATAACAATAGCGTTGTTATGCCCTTTTGTTTTTTTTGCCAGTATGCCACTAGCGGTGGGTCCCATTATTTTACAGGTCATATCCCCGAATCAACTGAGAGCACAAATGGCTGCTATTTATATGCTTTTTATGAATTTACTCACGGCTGCTATTGCCACTACAGGCATTGGTTTCATTACCGATTATCTATTTCAAAGTGATGTTGCAGTGGGTCAATCAATTACGATAGTTAATCTTTTATCAGCCCCAGTTGCTTTTATTTCATTAGCCTACGGTTTATTTCATTACAACAAACAATTAACAAAAGGCTAATTATTTACTATTATTAATGGTTCGCCCCTAAAAGTTTGGGAGCGGTCGACGTAATCAATAGGAGATTTCAATATGTCAGATCAATCGACAGAAGACAATTATGCTGGTGTCTGGGACACTGGACTTGGTTTTGGGAGAAAATCAGCATTAATAGTCATAGACCTATTACAAGGTTATACAACAGAAGGTTCAGATTTATATGCTCCAGGTGTTATTGAGTGCGTTGCTCAAATGCCTGACATATTGGAACTGGCTAGATCCAAAAGCGTCCCTATCATTCATACAAGGGTTTTGTACACAAAACCGCATCTTCAAGATGGTGGTGTGTGGATAAAAAAAGCGCCAGTATTAAAAGATTTGGTTCTGGGTAATCCCTACGCAGAGTTCTGTGAAGGTGTGGAACCACTAGAGGGTGAGGTTGTGATCGTAAAACAATATGCCAGTGCTTTTTTTGGTACCTCTTTAGTTTCGACATTGAATGGCATGGGTGTTGATACCCTGATCATAACCGGTTGCACAACTTCAGGTTGTATTAGAGCCACGGCAGTTGATACAGTGCAGCATGGATTCAGACCCATCTGTGTAAGAGAATGCATAGGGGATAGAGCTGAAGGGCCTCATGAAGCAAACTTATTTGACATCAATGCGAAATACGGAGATGTTATTAGTAAAGAGCAAGCCATGGGTTATTTAAATAGCCTATAAAAAATTAAAATAAATTAGAGGAGTAATAATGAGCGAATTAACACAAAGTAAACATTACGATTATGTTCCGATCATTGATCGGGAGCCTTTCAAGTTGCCTGATGGCGCTAGGGTGGCACTGATGCCTTATATCAATATAGAGCATTTCCCTGCAGCTATTGCGGGTACATCGCTGATACCTGGCACTGCTGCTTTTTCTCCGGATCCATTGAACTATGGTTGGAGAGATTATGGCAACCGGGTAGGTCTTTGGAGAATGATGGAATTAATGGATAAGCTTGGGATGAGAGGCACCGTTTGCCTTAATTCTGAAATCATCAGAGAGTACCCTAGGATAATTGAAGAATCACTTGCCAGAGATTGGGCTTTCATTGGACACGGGATAAATAATGCACCAGCCAATTTTATTGGTAATGCACCTGATGGTCAGGGGGGACATACTCCTTTGCCTGAAGACAAAGAGCGCGAGATCATTAGTACTGTTTGTAAGACTATGGAGGAAGCTTTAGGTAAAAAAACCAAAGGCTGGTTAAGCCCCTTCTTAACTCACACTGACAATACCCCGAGAATCCTCGAAGAGAATGGTGTTGAATATCTTTGTGATTACACAGCAGATGATCACCCGTTCAGATTCAATACGCCTAACAATAATTTAATTTCTGTTCCCTATACGGTCGAAGTGAATGATATTCCATGCTTTTTAGGACATTCTGGAGTCGGTATTTCTTCTGAGTCATTTGGCGATATGATTGTTGACCAGTTTGATATTCTCTATGAAGAGGGTGCAACGAATGCTAGGTGTATGCCTGTTTGTCTCCATACTTTCCATGTTGGACAACCCAATAAGTTTAAACATCTCAAGCGTGCTTTTGAATACATAGCAAGCCATGATGATGTTTTATTAACCACTGGAGACGACATGAACGATTGGTACAGAGAACAATATATGTAAATGTAAACCCTGGGTTTTTTTAGGACTTGTTCGATATAATACTGGGTAGGGAAACCTACCCAGTTTTTTATTATGAAAGAATCTTATGTATTGATAGTCACTGCTTTTTTCATGTCGATTACCATTGGCAGAGATTTGTCAGCTAATACCCCTCAACCACCCAATCTACCAGCAGTAGGACCAACTGTGATTCGCTTGCCTGCACTGATTAAAAGTAAGGATATAAATCTGAGTGTTCCTGAGGAGTTTAGAGTTGATTTATTGATTGATGGGTTAAGTTTTCCACGTTGGTTATTGGCGCTACCCAATGGAGATTTATTGGTGTCTCAATCTAGAACAGAATCTCTTCCAGGGATGCCAGCAGAAACAGTCAAATTATTAGCTTCAATGAATATTTTTGGTCCATCACCAAACAACATTCTTTATATTGATTTACAAAAAAAAGAACCTAAGGTTAAGGTAATTTTAGAAAACCTCAATCAACCATTTGGAATGCTATATCTGAATGAAGAATTATTCATAGCCAATACCGATTCCATTATTAAATATGATTTTAAGGGATATAAAATTCAAGGCAATGGTGAGAAAATAATTTCTTTACCTGCTGGGCCACCTAATAATCACTGGACCAGGAATCTTATTTTAAACCAGGGCCGCGATAAAATATTAGTGGCCATTGGCTCAGGAACCAATGTGAATGAAGAAGGCACAGATGATTTAACAAGAGCTGCTATTTGGGAAATTAATCTTGATGGACAAGAAAAAAGACTATTTGCTACAGGGTTGAGAAACCCTGTTGGCTTGGCATTTGAGCCTATAACTCATCGTCTATGGGCCACAGTTAATGAGCGAGACGGTTTAGGTGAAGATCTTCCCCCTGACTTTTTAACTGAGGTTATAGAGGGGGCTTTTTATGGATGGCCTTATGCCTATTTTGGCGTCTATCCTGACCCGACTCAATTAAAAATGAATCCACAAAAGACCAAAGAAGCAATGACAACATCAAGAGTTCCTGATCTTGCTTTAGAGGCTCATTCTGTGCCCCTAGGATTATTGTTTCACAGTGGGAATAATATTAATCAGAAATATAAACATGGGGCATTTATAGCTAGAAGAGGCGGTGTTTCTAGATCACAGTTAACCGGGTATGACCTAATTTATGTGCCTTTTGAAAACGGATACCCAACCGGTGAAGTTCAATCATTTTTATCAGGTTTTGTTGCTAATCAAGACAGAGGTGAGATTTATGGTCGTCCAGTGGGTTTAGCAGAATTAACAGACGGTTCAATATTATTAACGGACGATGTGGCTGGTCGGATTTGGCGAATTAGTAAACGTGACTAGAAAACATGTTCAATTAATGATTGATTTTGGTGGTTAAAAACTAACTCTGACCAGTTAAACATGATATTTTAAATTAATGCATTTGAAACACACACATCAATCCTTTCTAGTTGTTTACTTTATATTATTCAGTTTAGTGATCACAGCTTCTGGGTTTACTAAAGAAAGTGATTGGCTTCAGTATGGAGGCGATGAGGGTGGGTCAAGATATTCTAAACTTAATCAAATTAATACCCTTAATGTCAAAGACTTAGAGGTTGCTTGGACATATAAAACCGGACATTTAGATCGTATTCCAGAGCAGTTGTCTTTTTTGAGAAAATTGGTTGGTTTTCAAGTGACACCAATTATTTTGCCTAATGATGTCGGTGGCCACTTAGTTTTTTGCACTCCCTTTAATGAAGTGATTGCACTGAATGCTGCTACCGGAGAACAGGTTTGGTTTTACGATCCTAAAATCGATTTGAGACCTTTTGCGGGCCGATTTAATTGCAGAGGAGTGGCTCAATGGAGAAACCCCAAAAAAATGTTGAGTGAAATATGTGCTCACAGCTTATTTCTTGCCGCTAGTGATAAACGGCTGATCTCAGTCGACGCAAAAACGGGGGAACCCTGCCCAGAATTTGGCAGCCAAGGTATTGTCGATGTGTTGCCTTATATAAAAAATATTGAGCCAACCAATCAAATCAAAGCGATGCAACTTAAATCACCTCCAGCCGTTGTAAATGGGGTGGTGATTATTGGTGGCACCGGCAATAAATTTAAGGACGCGAGTTCTGTAAATGGGGCAGTTCGTGGATTTGATGCAGTATCAGGAGAGTTATTATGGTCTTTTGATACCTTGATAAGGGATGAGGATGAGAAAGACGCTTTGCCCTACACTGTTGGTGGAGCAAATGTCTGGACAACCATGTCTGTTGACAGTAAAAGAGACTTGGTATTTATCCCCACAGCCAGTGCTGCACCAAATTTTTATGGCGGTTTAAGACCAGGTGATAATCGTTATGCTAATTCTGTATTGGCTATTCGTGCAAGCACAGGTGAACTGGCTTGGTACTTTCAAACCATCCATCATGATATTTGGGATTGGGATTTGCCAACGCATCCCTTATTGGTTGATGTCACTACAAACAAAGGCAAGGAGCCAATTGTTATCCAGCTAGGAAAAACAGGAATGGTGTACACCTTTCATAGAGACACTGGAAAACCCTATTTTGAAATTAAAGAAAAAGCAGTGGCAACTGATGGGATTCCAGGTGATCAGTTATCGCCAACCCAACCTTTTCCAGTTAGACCACCTCCTTTAGTTAGACAGGGTATATCACCTGATGATGCTTGGGGAGTGACACCTTATGAGCGTGAGGCTTGCCGAGAAATGATTGCTGGTGCACGAACTGGAGAAATGTTTACACCAATGTCGACTCAGGGGACCATTATGTATCCACAGGTTGGTGGAGGTGCCAATTGGGGAGGAGGGAGTTTTGATCCTGAAAGAAATATTTTGGTCGTGCCGGTGTCCCAAGTGCCTTTTTATGTTCGCTTGATTCCTGAGGAGAATGTTGATAAGAACTTAGCTAAATCTCCTATGGCAGGTAACCCTATGGGACCTCCAGGACTAATCAAAGGGACTAAGTATGGCTTAGAGCAAAAGCCGCTATTATCTCCTTTATACACTCCTTGCACAGAACCCCCTTGGTCACTGTTGGTTGCAGTTGACATGGTAGAGGGAAATATTTTATGGAAAAAACCTTTTGGGAAAATTGATAAGTTAAGCCCATTACCGATTGGCTTTGAATGGGGCACTCCATTCGCTGGAGGGGCAATTACCACAGCAGGCGGGCTAATTTTTATTGGTGCAACTGCCGATGAACGTTTTAGAGCATTTGATATCGAAACTGGAGAAAAGCTTTTAGAGATTAAAGCCCCTACATCAGCAATGGCAACACCAATGTCCTATATGGCTAATGGCAGACAGTATGTGGTTATTGCCACGGGTGGCCACATGTGGAACTACCCTAATGGAATTAGTGATGAGCTGATTGCTTATGCCTTACCTGAAAAACTAATCAAGTAGGTTTTCAGCATCCCTTGTGGCATCAGGATCAAGAAAATTAAGACCATGATTCTTAATTTTCTCATTGGAAACATTTTTTGGTCCCGGACTTAGGTTGAGCCACTGCACATGATCATATCCATGTTCATCACAGACCTTTGCAAAAAACTCTGATTTTGTACACGTCACTTCATTGAATAGGTTAAATAATCCTGAGAATTCTTTTTCGATAGCCAACTCAATGGCTTGCACAACATCATCTCGATGAATAATCATTGCATCTGATGATCCATCAAAAGGGATAGGTTGGCCTGCCATCATTTTTAATTGATTTTTCCATTCTCGACTTGGTCCGTGAATGGTTCCTGTTCGGAAAATGCAAACAGGCATGGTTTCATTAGCTAGACTCATTAACAAGTCTTCAGTTTCAATATAGACTTCTTGAAAAGGACTTAGAGGATTAGCTGCTGTGGTTTCATCAATGCTGTCCTCGCCATTGGCATCCCCATAAGCATTTAGTGAACTAGTAAAAATAATTTGTTTAAGTGAGCAGCCCGATTCTAGAGCAGCCACAACACTTTTTGCAGTGCCAACATAAGCATCCCTGTAAAGGTCTGGGTCCATGACAGTTTTACCGTCTTTTTCTACCATCCCTCCTGCCACAGTTAACACCAGAATATCCTGATCTTGAAGCAGTTCAGACATCATTGCTTGATCACTACCTACCATTACTTTGATATGATCAGACACCGCTTCTAGTTCTTCTTTTCTGGATTCTTTAGTGGTGGTCACAGTAATGGTGTGCCCTAATTTTTTAAAATGTTTTGCCGCAGCAAAACCCGTATAAGCAGCTCCAATAATTGCTATTTTCATTTTAATGCCTCAATAAAAAGATTCGGTAATTTGGCATCATCCCATTCGTTTGAATTATTGCCAGTTCTTAGTATAACCAATGATTGTGATGGCACGATATAAAGTCTTTGTTTGCCGAGCCCATCCATGTAAAACACATCATCTGCTTTATAAGCCTCCCCATGAATATTAGCAAAGGCACCCATTCTTGAGTCATAAGGCCTACTGGCCACGTATTCTGTGCCCATCCAAATTTGCATTCCATAATTGACGTTCGCTTTTGATGGCTTGATCATGTCATCAACCCAGCCATCCGGTAGCACTTGTTTTCCATTGAAGCTGCCTTTATTCATTAGCATTTGCCCAACACGTACCAGATCTCGAACCGATGTCCACATACAACAATCAGTGTGAACCATGCCCCCTTGTTGATCGACAAAAAAGTAAGCATCTCTTGCTCCTAGAGGTTTCCATATTTTTTCAGAAAAGTATTCACTGTATCGTTGCCCAGTGGCTCTTTGAATAAGAATTCCAAGCATTTGGCTATTAGGATTAACATGAGAAAAAAATGTTCCAGGTTCAGTATCAACGCTCACTGCGAGGTTAGCAGTCACTATGTCAGTGCCCATCATTCTCTGGATTCTTTGTGAACTGGGTGAAAAGTCATAATCTTCTTTAAGGCCGCCTGCCATATTAAGTAAATTCCTAATAGTAATGTCTTCCTTTTCAGTGCCTTTCCATTCATCAATATAGGTGCTGGCTTTGATATCAACTGATTCGATAAAACCGTCTGCAATTGCATGACCCATTAGTAATGCATTCATTGTCTTTGTCAATGAATGCAAGCCGAAAAGACTGTCAGGTTGAGTGTCATTCCAGTAATTCTCAAAAACAATTTGTCCTTTGTGTTGAATCACTAAACTTTTACTCGAATGTTCTTCTGCATAGTCACTTGCTGCTTTAAACACTTCGATAGGTATTTCACTGTTCTCAGGAGGGATAGAACTGAGAGGTTCTAAAAAATTGCCTGGCGAGAGTTCTAGAGGTTTATACCAAGAATATCTAGGGCTTAAGGGATTACCAAGTATTGAGGTTGTCCATCGTTCCCAAAATAATCCGTAAGCTCCAAAAGTAGATGGGATAAAACCTAGTCCAATGACCAAAGCAAATCCAATAGCGGTCCATTTAAGAGTTTTCTTTATAAATTTTTTAATCATAGTGCTCCCTGGCTAATTATATTGGGTAATTTAGCATCATCCCAGTTCATTTTTATTGATCCTGTCCTAACGATAACCAGATCCTTAGAGGGTATAATATAAACTCTTTGCCCACCAAAGCCATCAAAATAGATGACATCATTATCAAAAAACGGCTCACTATGGAAAGCAGTAGCCGTGCTTTTATTATTATAAATCCTATTTTCTTGATGGGTTGTGCCCAACCAAGTTAAAAATCCATAATTGGGATTAAGTGGTGAAGGTGAAATGATTTCGTCGACCCAAGACTCGGAAACAATTTGCTTGTCTCCTAATTTACCTTTATTAAGCAATAAGATGCCAATTCTTAGCCAATCTTTAGCAATGGCATCTAGGCAACAGAACATTCTCGGCATTTTATTGATTTCTGAGTCAAGGATCACATAGGAATCCTCTTCAGCAACGTATTGCCATAAGTTTTCAGATAGGTAACTTGAGTAGCGTTTTCCTGTTGCTCTTTGCAGAAGTAAGCCAAGATTTTGAGGGTTAATTCCATTGTATGCAAACTCAGTGTCAGGTTCTTTTTCTGCCGCTTGATTCAATGTAATTTTTAGAACATTGTCTCCCACAACCATTTCATTCCATTCACCCAAAGGATGAAAAGAAAATTCTGGGTAATCAATACCGCTCGATTGTTGCAACATCTGACGAATAGTAATTTTACTTCTCTGGTCGTTTGCCCATTCACTCAGAAAATCAGAGGCGGACTGATCAACACTTTTTATAAACCCTTGGTCAATTGCTATACCTATCAATAAGGCCAGAACAGATTTATGCATAGAAGCTGTGCTGGTGATGTGTTGCTTTGAATACCCTGGAAAATAATGTTCAAGCACTAAGGCTTCTTTGTGATAGATCAGCAGAGCATGTGATCCTGTTGCTTGAGAATATTCCATAGCTGATTGGATAGATTCAGCAGAGATAGTCTTAACGGTTGCTTTATTTATAGGGTAGGCATTGTTGGATTTAACGACTTCAGCTATCCCAGGAGTTTCACCCATGATCACAGCTCCCAGGCGTGAGACGACCACTGGGTTTTGAATATATAAATACACCACATAGAGCGATAACAATAAGATAAAGGTCAGAAACAACTTAATTAATATTTTTAGAATTTTAATCACTAGTGAGGATGGGTTGTATTAAAACTAATTTTATTGAGTACAAGTATGTCATAATATTTTTAGTCTTATGAAAAAAGTGTGTATAGTTTTTGTTCTTATAATTAGTCTGTTATTGACAACTGATCCTTACTCTCAAAACATCAACAAAACTGATGCAGAACCAGATTATTGGACAAATCTGTTTTCTTCGACTATCCGATACACCGTCCAAATAGAGCCCAATGCTTTTGATATCGATGTTTTCTTTGATCGGGACGGGCAATTACAATCCAATACTGAATACCATGGTAAATGGTGGGTGGAAGGTGATGAGGGCAGCGAAATGTTTTGTTATACAATGATCTCTAACATTAGACAACCCAGTCAACTGAGTGAATGTTTCCTTCTGCTCTTGATGAATAATCCACGAATTGGAGCTAAATGGCCTGCGGCTTTCAAAGAAGGAATCATGTATGAAGCCGTGGTGATTGAAGGTCGCCCTTAATAGAGAATAATTAAATCTTATATCAATATCATATATAACATTTTGTTATAATGATCTTGGTTTATATAATGGATCATTATGACTCTGACTCAGTTCAAATATGTGCTTTTAATCGTTGAGAACAAACTCAATATTAGTAAAACTGCTAAAGCATCCGGATTCAGCCAACCAGGAATCAGCAAGCAAATCAGCTTACTTGAGGATGAATTAGGAGCCCTTCTGTTTGCTAGAAAGGGCAAGAAAATAGTTAGTTTGACTCCTTTTGGTGAAGAAGTCGTTTGGTATGCAAAAAAGATTATGCAAGATGTTGATAATATCAAATTACTGAGCAACCAAATCTCTGATATTGATGAAGGCATATTGTCTCTTGCTTCTACCAGCGCTCAGGCTCGATATATACTTCCTGAAATCATCAAAATCTTCAAAGAGGATTTTCCTAAGGTCAAATTAGAATTAAAACTAGGGTCGTCTGAGCAAATCAGAGAAATGGTTTTAGCTAATGAGGTTGATTTAGCAATAGCCACTGATCTTGAAGGTTTAACCAAGGAGTTGGTCTTACTTCCTGCTTACAATTGGTTCAATGCTATTATTGCTCCACTGGATCACCCAATCAAAAAAGACATAAAGAAGCTTACTATTCAGCGTTTAGCTAAGGAGCCTTTGGTTACTTATTCATTTAGTGTTGGTCCAGACACGAGTTTCTCAGACACTTTTAACAAACATAACTTGGTTCCTAATATTGTCTTTGCAGCTCGCGATGCCGATATTATAAAGACCTATGTCAAAATGGGTATGGGCATTGGTGTCATTTCTGGTATGGCTTATGAATGTGATGACCATGAGGATTTTTTAGCAGTTAGTGGCGAGAATATCTTCCCAAAATGTACGACCTATTTTGGTTTCAGAAGAGGGATGATACTGAGTCGCTTTGCCATTGGCTTTATAAATTTATTTGCTGAACATTTAACGCCAAACCTTATAATGAAAGCTGCCGACACAAAGGCCCAGGAAGAGGTTGATCAGTTGTTTAAAAGGACAACCCTGCCAGTCAAGGGCGGTTGCGACCAGATTAAATAAAAAAGTAATTAAATTTTGACCAATAATAGAACTTATATAGCTATTGCGACCATGCTGTTTGCAGTCTTTCTAATGGTTGTTCTCGATGTGGTGGCTAAAGTTTTGTTAGTTACTTACTCGGTCATGCAAGTGACTTTCTTAAGAGCAACTTTTGCCTTAGTGATCATAGGCGTAGCTAATTATTTAGCTAATGGTAAAGATTCCTTCCGTACTGAAGTTAGAAACTGGCATCTACTGAGAACAATTCTGATGAGCATTTCAACCGTAACATTTTTTGCCGCTTTAGGAATGATACCCTTGGTGAATGTGATGGTTATTGTTTTTATAGCACCGATATTAATAACGGCTCTCTCAGGCCCTTTATTAGGTGAGCAAGTAGGACCTTTTAGATGGTTTGCAGTGGCCATAGGTTTTATTGGAATGTTAATCATTTTAAAACCCACAAAAGGGTTTATTGATTACGGCACCATGTACGCAATTATTGGTGTGGTTAGTTACGCTCTAATTGCTTTAACTTCAAGAAAGTTATCCAATAAAGACAGTGCTTACAATCTGACCTTCTATATGTTTTTTGGACCAGCAATTGTTGGCGGTCTTGGGAGTTTAAACACTTGGATAACACCAACCCCATGGGATTGGGGTCTTTTTCTTATAACCGGAATAGTTGGTGGGACTTCAATTATTTTCTTTAATATAGCCTATCAGAGTGCGGAAGCATCAGTGCTGACATCCTTTGAATACACAGGATTGATTTGGGCTACATTGGCTGGCTATTTAATATTTAATGAGGCTGTTGATTCCAGTGTTTGGGTCGGCGCCTTGGTTATTATTTTTGGAGGCTTGATTATTGTGTATCGAGAACGAAATGACGCAAAATCTATCAAGAATTATATTCCTTAAAAGGATATAATCTGATTATCATTTATCGTCTAAAATATTTATCAGTGTTAAGCAAATATGAATCAAAAAAATAAAGATAAAGCACTAGAATCAGCGCTTAGTCAAATCGAGAAACAATTTGGCAAAGGGTCTTTAATGAAACTGGGCGCAGATAATCTTGATCTCACAATCGAAACCATCTCAACCGGATCAATCGGTCTTGATGCAGCACTCGGCATTGGCGGTTTACCCAAAGGCAGAGTTATTGAAATTTATGGACCTGAGGCATCCGGTAAAACAACACTGGCATTACAAGTCGTTGCAGAATGCCAAAAAACTGGCGGTACTGCAGCATTTATCGATGCTGAACATGCTTTGGATCCAATTTATGCCAAGAAAATTGGAGTCAATACAGATGATTTTCTAGTCTCTCAACCAGACACTGGTGAGCAAGCTCTTGAAATAACAGACATGTTAGTGGCTTCAGGAGCTATCGATGTTGTTGTTATTGATTCGGTGGCAGCTTTAACACCGAAAGCTGAAATAGAAGGAGAAATGGGCGATCACCACGTTGGCTTGCAAGCAAGATTAATGTCACAGGCCCTTAGAAAGTTAACCGCAAACATTCAAAAATCAAACACGATGGTTATTTTTATTAATCAAATACGAATGAAAATAGGAGTTATGTTTGGAAGCCCAGAAACCACTACAGGTGGTAATGCACTTAAATTTTATTCCTCAGTGAGATTGGACATAAGACGGATAGGGGCAATAAAAAAAGGCGATGAAATTGTGGGTAATCTGACTCGCGTTAAAGTGGTTAAAAATAAAGTATCACCGCCATTCCGCTTGGCTGAATTTGAAATCTTATACGGTCACGGTATTTCCACAGAAGGAGAATTGATAGATATTGGGGTCGAAAACAACCTCATTGAGAAATCAGGTTCCTGGTATAGCTATAACGGAGAGAGAGTAGGACAGGGAAAAGAGAATGTAAGGATGTTTCTTATAGACAATCCTAAAATAGCTAGCGACATTAAACAAAAGATTCTCGAAATTACGCTACCGTCTGTAGCTAAGAAAAATTCCAAGAATGGAAAGTAATCAGTTCTAGGTCTCAATAATTTTGAGCGACTTACCCTCTGAAAATACATTGATTAGAAAAAAAGCGATGGATTATTTATCCAGAAGGGAGCATTCACGCTATGAACTTTATCAAAAATTATCAAAACATAATTTTGAGAAAGCTTTAATCAATGTACAACTGGAGAAGCTCATAAATGAGAACTTACTGAGTGACCAGAGGTTTGTGGAAGCGTTTGTCCATTCAAGAAAGAGAAACGGCAAAGGGCCTGTAAGAATTACTGCTGAATTACTGGAGCGAGGGGTTGATGAGCAATTGATTAATAGTTCTATTGATGAGGTGGGTAATGCCGAGTGGATAGAAATTGCTAAAACTGTTTTAGAGAAAAAGTTGGGGAATAATCAACAACTTGATTATGATAATCAGTTGAAATTGATGAAGTTTCTAAGTTATCGGGGGTTTACTATGAATCAAATAAAAACAACCGTAGAGTGCTTCAAGAAAGAATGAGGAGATGACTTGCAATGAAAACTAATGAGATTAGAGAGTTATTCATTAGCTATTTTGAGTCTAAGAGCCACCAACGGGTGGAGAGTTCTCCATTGATCCCAGGAAACGATCCAACCTTGCTTTTTACCAATGCCGGCATGGTTCAATTTAAAGATGTCTTTCTTGGGAGTGAGCAAAGGGATTATTCAAGAGCAGTGACAGCGCAACGTTGTTTAAGAGCTGGAGGTAAACACAACGATTTAGATAATGTTGGTTACACCACCAGACATCACACATTTTTTGAAATGTTGGGTAATTTTAGTTTTGGTGATTACTTTAAGGAAGAAGCAATTATCTTGGCTTGGAATTTCATTACCAAGGAATTAAAACTTAACCCAGAAGACCTATGGGTAACAATTTTCGAAGAGGATGATGAGGCCGCTACTATTTGGCTTGATCACATTGGTCTTCATAAAGATCGCTTAGTTCGCATGGGGGAGAAATCTAACTTTTGGTCAATGGGTGATACCGGACCTTGCGGACCTTGTAGTGAAATATTTTTTGATCATGGACCAGATATTGAGGGTGGCCCACCTGGCTCAGCAGACGAAAATGGTGATCGGTTTGTGGAGATCTGGAATCTAGTGTTCATGCAATATGAACGTCAAAATGATGGAGAGATGAAACCATTGCCCAGCCCTTCAGTTGATACTGGAATGGGTTTGGAGAGGGTTGCTGCTGTTATGCAAGGGGTGCACAGCAATTATGATATAGATCTTTTTCAGAACCTATTAAACGCGATAAAAGAGATGTCTAATAAAGGCAGTGACAGTCATTATCAAGTCATTGCAGATCATATTCGTTCGACAGCTTTTTTAATTATGGACGGCGTCACCCCCGGCAATGAAGGCAGAGGGTATGTGTTGAAAAGAATCATCAGACGTGCGCTTAGACACGGCTATGAACTCGGTATCGAGTCGCCTTTTTTCTATACTCTTGTCGATACCCTAGCAACCGAAATGGGATCAACTTACCCAGAACTCAATAAAAAATCAGATTATATTAAACGCATCATTCAGATGGAGGAAGAACGATTTGCGACCACACTTTCTCAGGGAATGAGGTTACTAGAAAATGAAATAGCAGCACTCTCTGATAACCATCTGTCGGGAGATTTCATTTTTAAACTCTACGACACTTATGGGTTTCCTGTGGATATGACCAGCGATATTGCCAGACAACACAACTTGGAAATGGATCTTGAAGGCTTTGATAAAGCCATGGAGAACCAAAAATCTATGGCTAGAAAGGCAAGTCAATTTTCACATAAAGACAATATAGAGCTCAATCATAAACTTAAGTCTTTATTTTTAGGTTATGAGCAAATAGAAGCAGATTCAATGATCACCGGTGTGTTTATAGACGAGTCTCAGGATTCATTAAACACCGGGCAGATGGGTCAAGTTATTTTAGAGCAAACCCCTTTTTATGCTGAAAGTGGGGGCCAAGTTGGCGATACCGGCACCATAACAACCAAAAACGGGGTATTTGAGGTTATTGATACGCAAGCCTCCGGTGAGGCTTTTATCCATATTGGTTCGGTGACAAAAGGCTCAATACACATCAATGAAAAGGTTCAAGCATCCATTAATCCGGTTAAAAGAGAATCAATTACAAAAAATCATACAGGGACCCACATGTTACATGCCGCTTTGATGAAAGTGTTGGGTGAGCATGTAGAACAAAGAGGGTCTTTGGTTGATGAGGACAAGATACGTTTTGATTTTTCGCATCATCAAGCTTTGTCAAATGATGAGATTAGAGATATAGAGACCCTAGTAAATGAAAAAATAGAAGAGAATATCGATGTTGAAACAAGTATCATGAAACATGATGAAGCAATGGAATCTGGCGCCATGGCTTTGTTTGGAGAAAAATACGGAGATAGAGTCCGTGTACTTGATGTAGGAGATTTTTCTAAAGAATTGTGTGGTGGAACGCATGTTAAAAACACTAATGAAATTACCTTATTTAAGGTTACTTCAGAATCCAGTATTTCATCTGGGACTCGAAGAATTGAAGCAATTACAGGAGATAAAGCATTGAAATGGGCTGAGGAAACAGAATTTCTTGTAGAAACTCTCACTGAATTATTACAGACCCGTCGTGAGGATGTTGAAGATAAGGTAAAAGCGTTAATTGACGGGAATAAAAAAATGCAACATGAGATCAAAGATCTCAAAGCTAAGTTAACAGCTGCTCATACTGAGGATACCTCCATTGAACCAGAAATCATTAATGGGGTTTCATTAATAGTGAAACAATTAGATAACGATACCGAGCCTGAAGTAATGCGTTCCGCCATTGATCAGTATAAAAGCTCAATCAAATCAGGCGTGATAATACTAAGTAGTATTAGTAGTAAGGGCAAAGTCAGGGTGTCTGTTGGTGTAACAGAATCTTTAATAGATAAAATACCTGCTAATGAAATTGCTAGCTCTATGTCTGAAATCCTTGGAGGAAAAGGAGGAGGCCGTCCAAATTTTGCCAATGCAGGAGGTTCTCAACCAGATAATATCGACAAGGCAATTGATATCGCTAAAGACTATATAAAGAAGCAGTCATAAAAAATTATTTTTTACTTTTATGATAATTTCCGTAAGGATCCATCCAAACTCTTTCAATTTTCTTCTTCTCAGTTTCTCTTAGCTCAAAATCGGGGTCATCCACTGTTGAGTAGCAATCAAAACATAAATCATCAGCAAATATTTCGGAGTATCTATTGCATTCAATGCAGATGCTTATTGTTGATTCTACTTTGTTAACTTTGTTGTCTAAAGTCATTGTTATTTTACTGGAAAGAAATAAAGCCAACTATCACAGCAGTAATAAAACAACAAAGGATTGTTATGATGCTAACCCAGTCATCTATTCCTGCATGTGAGTATCTTTCTTTATCCATGTTCTTTATCCATAAACTATTTATTTAATAGAAGTTTCTAATCTAATCTTTAAATGGGCTTGTTACATTGATTTAGATCTTCGATATATTGATCTAGATCAATTTAGAAAATCTGTATTTTAAGTAGAATGAAAAATGTGAGAAAATAATAAATAGTAAGTGAAAGCAACTAATAAGAAATTTTCTGAGCAATTCAAGTTAAATTCATCCGATGAATTTACTGCCGCTAATTCTAGACAACGTTTTTTTGAACCACGCTCTATGATCAAACGACAAGGGGATCAGACTGATTCAGTTTTTTTTCTTGAGTCAGGTTTTTTAGCTTTATCTAAAACTGCAGCTAATGGAAGGAGGCAGATCATAAACTTTCTTTTTCCAGGTGAATACTGCGGAATAACACAAAGAGATTATTTTATGTGTGATATCGAGTGTTTATCTTTTACGTCATTACGGATTATAAGCAAAGATATTTTTGAAAATACCCTTAACAATAATTCAGCCCTAATGAGAGAGATTTATGACCAGCAGATTTATTGGAATGATGGCTTGGAAGAGTTAATTTTCTTATTAGGCGCAAGATCAACTGAAGAAAAAATAGCATCTTTTTTAATATTTCTTAATATTAGACAATACAGGTATCTTCAAGATCCTTTATATAAAGAAATACCTTTGAGCAGAGCTGACATTGGTGATTTTCTTGGCATGAGAGTGGAGACAGTTTCTAGAACGCTTTCGAAATTTAGGAAATTAAAGGCTATTAAATCTTTTGACAACAATCGAATCAAGATTCTTGATTACGCTGCACTCACCAAAATTGCAGAGCTAGAAGATTCTTGGAAATACTGGGATCAAAAACACACACATCATTCCTAATATTGTATTTCTTTTGAATATTAATTAAATAAGACCTTCTCATTTCTGATTGATATAAATCAATGCTTCATTGACTAGCGTCAATGATTCTTTGCTGTTAATGACTAATCTATCACCAAGTAGAAACAATTTATTAGGTGAACTATGTACATTAATTTTTGGTATCCGATAATTCTCTCTAAAGATCTTAAGCCAGGTAAACCAGAGAAAATAAAAGTCTTGGGTGTGGATTTGGTTGCTTTCAGAGGGGAGGATGGTCAGCCCCATGTATTAAGCGATACATGTTGTCATCGAGGCGGGTCATTAGGAGGCAATTGGACTGGAGTTGATACTCCAAGAATCATTAATGATGCTATAGTTTGTCCCTACCATGGGTGGGAGTTTGGCGGAAACGGTAAGTGTGTCAATATCCCATCCATCGGTTATGGCTCAAAAGTCCCATCAAGAGCTAGAGTCGATGCTTACCCTGTGCAAGAGAAATACCAAATAATTTTTGCCTTTCTGGGCGATTTGGAAGAAGAAGATCGCCCCCCTCTATTGGAAATCGAAGAATATGGTCAAGAAGGTTGGAGAACCAATGAAGTCCTTTCTTTTGATGTTGACTACTATTTTGAACGTTCTGTAGAAAATGGACTTGATCCTGCTCACAATGAATTTGTTCATCCCACACATGGTTTCGGAGGAGTGAATCGGGATACCTATAAAGTTAATCCTATTGAAGTAGGAGATCATAATCAAGGATGGGGTTTTTGGTTTATGCATAAATTTGATTCACCACCATTACCAGAGAGTGATCACCCAACATCAAAAGGAACAACTCCTTGGGGTAGTGTGAAACCCAAGAGAAGTCAGGTTAAAGCTGGGGGCGGAACATTAGGTCCAAATGCATTAATAACGTATATCACAATTGCACCCGGTAAAAGCTTCAGGCAGTATTTCTTCGAGCAACCCATAGGTGAGAATAAAACAAGAATATTTTTTGTTAATAATCGAAATTTCCTTTTGGATCCTGCAATGGATGCAGCCATCCATGAACGTAATTTCGTTGTTGCCCAACAAGATATAGATATTCTCCTTGACGTTAATCCTG
>Ga0207990_1000294_pt1 | contig 29715 bp, 25 predicted proteins | sample ETNtaG_8_FD_185780 | JGI IMG/M metagenome (GOLD analysis project Ga0207990, IMG submission 185780) | Marine microbial and viral communities from oxygen minimum zone, Eastern Pacific Ocean - ETNP201406SV75 (SPAdes) (version 2) | ecosystem: Environmental > Aquatic > Marine > Oceanic ...
TATGATTGGGGTCACTCCAAGCTTAACAGTAGACTGCGTAACAACCGTATGCCTCCAGGTTGGGCATTCGATATCACTGAAGAGAATCGTGATGGACCTGTGGTTAATCCAGCTTACCGTGTAGCATTAGCTACAGCTAAGGCTGAGCAAGCTGCAGCTAAAGCGGTTCAAATGGAATGGCGTGATATTGGTAAATTTATCAAAAATGCTGCGAAAGCTATGGATGCTGGTGACTCCAGTAAGGCCATTAAGTTGCTAAATAAAGCAGCAGACCAGGGTAGATTAGGCCAAGAACAGGCTAACGACCAGGCAAACGCTGGACCAACTATGTTTTAATTAAACTAGTTGTTATAAAAAATGCCCCAGACTGGGGCATTTTTTTGTCCTAAATATATATCTATAAGAAGTTGTAACATTATTAATATCAAAGTAAATTTATAGTTGTAAAATGTATTTGGTATTCCTCCATATTTTTATAGCTATTTTATTTATATATTAATTTAATTAATGTCAAATATAGATTTTGTTCATTTGCAGTGCCAAAGTGAGTTCTCAATAAAGAACAGTCTGATTCGTATATCAAGCTTAGTAGAACAAGCCAAAGATAGCGGATACAAATCAATTGCTTTAACCGATGACTCTAATATTTTTGCTGCATTAAAGTTTTATAAACAGTCCATTGATGCTGGAATTAAACCTATTATTGGCGCTCAAATTACACTTAAAGATGGGGATATGTCCTTCCCAGTATTGCTTTTATGTCAGGACAATAAAGGCTATTTAAACCTTTCACAATTGATAACACTTTGTTATCTACATGGTCAAGATATTGAAGGCGTGAGTGTAACTACTGATCAATTAATTAAGCACCAGAAAGGGCTTATTGTGATTTCGAATGCAATCTCTGGAGATATTGCGCAATTACTGTTAAAGAATAATAATGAAGCCGCTAAAAACAAGGCTCTGTACTGGAAGTCGGTGTTTGGAGATAGATTCTATCTAGCAGTTCAAAGAACTGAACGAAAAGATGATGAAGAGCATTTACATAAATGTGTCGAACTTGGATTGCAATCAGATATTGCGTTAGTGGCTACAAATGATGTGCAATTTATACAGTCACAGGACTTTGAAGCACACGAGGCCAGAATATGTATTTCACAGGGAGGGCTTTTAGATGATGCGCGTCGTGAAACATATTACAGTAAACAGCAGTATTTAAAGTCAGCTGAACAGATGTCTGAATTGTTTTCTGATATACCAGAACTACTGATTAATAGTTCTGAGATAGCGAAACGATGTAATGTGCATTTTGAGTTGTATAAAAAGAACTATTTGCCTGATTTTCCAATACCTGAAGGGCAAACAACTTCTCAATTCTTTAAGGAACAATCTCAAAAAGGCTTACGTATGCGACTAGATGGGTTAGAGGTTGATATGGGCTTGTACAATGAACGTCTAAATTTTGAGCTTTCTGTAATTATTCAGATGGACTTTGCCGGCTACTTTTTAATAGTTGCTGATTTTATTGGATGGTCAAAAGATAACGATATCCCTGTAGGCCCCGGGAGAGGGTCAGGGGCAGGATCACTGGTGGCTTATGCGTTAGGTATTACTAATGTAGATCCGATTGTTCATGAATTATTATTTGAGCGTTTTTTAAATCCAGAGCGTGTATCAATGCCTGACTTTGATATTGATTTTTGTACCGATAGGCGTGATGAAGTTATAGAATATGTTGCAAACAAATACGGAACTGAAAAGGTATCACAAATAATTACCTATGGCACTATGGCTGCTAAAGGTGTTGTACGAGACGTAGGAAGGGTGTTAGGGCATCCTTATGGATTCAGCGATAAGATATCTAAGGCCATCCCTAATGACTTAAAAATCAACTTATCAAGAGCTCTGGGATATTTTAGTGAGAAAGACTCACAGGAGTCAAAAGATAAATGGTATTCTGAAGAGTTAAAAAATCGCTACGACTCTGAGGAGAGTGTTACCACACTTATCGATCTATCATTGGAACTGGAGGGACTTGTTAGGAATGTTGGTACCCATGCCGGCGGTGTCCTTATAGCTCCTAGCAAGATAAGCGATTTCTGTCCGGTTTACAAAGGGCCAGGCGATTCAGACGTTGTTGTTTCTCAGTTTGACATGAAGGATGTTGAGGCTATGGGACTAGTCAAATTTGACTTCCTTGGCTTATCTAACCTAACAGTTATAGATAAAACCGTGAAAATGATAAGCTCAATGGGTTTGAGTCAGGAACCAATAAATATTGATGCATTGCCACTAGATGACAAAATTGTATTTCAACTACTACAGAGATGCGACACTACAGGCATTTTTCAATTAGAGTCTGATGGTATGAGGGGCTATTTGAAAAAACTACAGGCCGACTCATTCGAAGATATAGTTGCTATGTTGGCATTATACAGGCCTGGGCCACTGGGGGCAGGCATGGTAGATGATTATATTAATGTAAAGCATGGCGCTAAAGTTAAGTATCCACACAAAATGTTGGAAGAAATACTGAGACCAACCAACGGCGTATTTTTATATCAAGAGCAGGTAATGAAATCTGCTCAAGTTATGGCTGGATATTCTCTTGGGGGTGCCGATTTACTTCGTAGAGCTATGGGTAAAAAAATTACTGAAGAGATGCAGGAGCAGCGCAGTGTGTTTATCAAAGGAGCTAAAGAAAATAACATCACAGAGAAAAAAGCCAATGAAATTTTTGATTTGATTGATAAATTTTCTGGATATGGATTTAATAAATCACACTCAGTTGCCTATGCATATATTTCTTATCAAACTGCATGGCTAAAAGCACACTATCCAGCTGCATTTATGGCTTCAGTGCTTTCAGGTGTTATGGACGATACAGATAGAGTCGCTTTCACTGTTGGTGAGGTAGAAAGAATGGGATTAACTTTCAAGGGCCCAAATGTTTGTGAGTCAGAGTTTGAATTCAGTATAAGTGACGACAGTACTATCATTTATGGGTTAGGTGCAATTAAGGGTATTGGTGAGGCCTTAGTTAATGTCCTGGTAGAGGAGAGAAAACGTAATGGCAAGTATAAGAGTTTATTTGATTTCTGTCAGAGGATAGAAAGAAAGTCATTAAACAAACGTGCAATAGAGGCACTGATTTATAGTGGCTCATTTGACTGTTTTGAGATTGACAGGGCGAGCATATTAAAAACTTATCCTTATGCTGTAAGGCAGGCAGAGCAAAAGCAAAGCGACCATACGAGTGGACAGAGAGGGTTATTTTCTGACGTTGACAACCATAATGAATATGAGGCAGATTACATCTCATCTTCAGGCTTATCTTTTAGAGAGAAATTGCAATTTGAGAAAAGCGTTATGGGGTATTATTTTTATAGCCATCCTACCGATGAATATAAGAAAGACTTAAAGCATATTGGCGCTACACTTCCTAATTCTATTGTATACAGAAACAACAAAGAGGTTAGAGTGCTCGCTATGATTTCAGAATTACGCTACAGACCTACCCGTAGCGGCGGTCAAATGGTGAATGTAACATTAGAGGATGGTGACAAAAAACTCAACGCAGTAGTTTTCTCAAAAGTTCTAGGGTCGGTTAGTGATAAATTAACTATTGACAATGTTGTAGTGTTATTAGGCAAGATAAATAAAGACTATCGAGATCAATGGCAACTTGTCATTGACAAGATACAAAATATTGATGAGGTTAAAATGAGATATGCTAAGAACTTCGAGGTAACTCTCAACAAGATTCACATCAAACTACTAAGTGAACTGTCAGATATTTTCAAATCTAATACTGGCAAGTGCCCAGTAAAAATAAATTACCTTGTAAAAAACGTGAAGGGTGGGATTTCACTCAGTAAAGAGTACCGGGTATCTCCAAGCGAGCAACTTATAGAAAGAGTTAATGCACTTCTTGGGGATAAGTTGAGCAAGATAAATTATTATTAATTAAGAATTTATTAGCTCAACAAAATCAATAATACAGAAAATCTTTTTTTTCACAAATTGTGATGAATTGTTGATAGAATTTAGTAATAATTTTGTCAAATTATTTTTCAATAATTAAACATATATATTTATGTAATTATTTGGCAAAAATACTACATAAATAAATGTAAATTTATAACCCTAACAAACATAATTATTGACTGACAAAAAAAATTAATAATGTAATTTAGATTATGCTAATATTTCGTGAAACACTTGGTTTTATGCGTGAAACAGCTAAAGTTTTCCTCTGATATGCTTTTTGTTCAACAGGTTGTGATTTTCTAATATAGATAATCTATAGCAACATATGCAAGTTATTGATTTATAAAGAAAAAAAATAACTGTTTATTTTTTATTCAAATCCATAGAAAAGCCTAATATATAGGCATTTATAATTAATTTATGGTCAATATTAACAGAGTTATCCACAGTTTTGTGGGTAACTGTATTAGGCGTTGATTTAACAAGCTTTTTTAAATTTTAAAGCAGTCTTTCGCATATTATTTTGACAATTTTCCTGCCAATCTTTTGTTTGCTACTTTTGGTAATTTTTATTTCATTATTATGTGTTAAAAATACAACCTCATTGTCGTCACTTTTAAATCCTAAACCAGGCTTAGAGACATCATTTAAAATGATAGCGTCACAACCCTTTTTATTAATCTTTTTCTTGGCATTTATTATAAAGTCACGTGTTTCTGCTGCAAACCCTATAGTGATAGGTTTGTTGTTAAGCTTGCAAACATCGGAAAGTATATCTTTGTTTGGAATGAGTTCAATTGTTAGGCTACTTTCGTCCTTTTTTATTTTTTCATTCTGAATCTGTTTAGCACTATAGTCACTTACTGCGGCACAAGCTATAAATACATCTTGCTCATTAATATTTTCCATTACAGATTGATGCATTTGTGAAGCACTTGTAGCGCTTATATTATTACATCTATCATTTAACTGTGTTGTGATATTGCCGTGTATAGCAGTCACTTCTGCACCATAATCAAGGCAAGCATCAACCAATGCCATTCCCATTTTTCCGCTACTATGGTTAGATATGTACCTTACAGGGTCGATAGCCTCAATAGTTGCTCCCAAAGTAATTAAAACTTTTTTGCCAGTAAGTTCTGTAGAGGTAAATAGCTCAGAAACGGTTTGTGCTATTTTCATTGGCTCTGGCAATCTACCAAGCCCAACATCACCACAAGCCTGATCACCGCTTTCTGGCTCAATGATAATGAATCCCCTGCCTTTTAGCAAAGCGAGGTTATCTTGAAGAGCGCTAGATGAATACATTTGCTGGTTCATTGCAGGTGCTACAAGTATTGAGCAATCACTAGCTAAAGTTACACTAGTCAGAAGATTACATGCCTTACCAGCCGCAAGATTTGATATAGTGTTGGCACTTGCTGGGGCAATCAATATGATGTCAGCCCATTTGGCTAACTCAATATGCCCCATAGATAGCTCAGCATCACTATCCCATAGATTGTCATGAACTTTATTTTTTGAGGTTGCCTGTAATGACAGTTCGGTTATAAATTTAGCACCACCAGTAGTGAGTATAACCCTAACCTCAGCTCCCAAGTCTTGTAAACGTCTTACTATGTCAGGGGCTTTGTATGCGGCAATAGAACCACTTACCGCCAATATTATTCTTTTATTAGTTAAGGATTTCATGTAATTATAATTTAGAGTGTTGCTGTAATTTTTATGTCTTCTCCTACCATCCTTATATCACTAATGGAAAGTTTAATTTTATCCGACATAGCTTTTATTGTTAAGTTGTTCATTGTATTTGCGTCTTCCCCCATTAGAATTGGTGCAGTATAAATTACAAACTCATCTATCAATTTAGCCTCAATCATAGCTCCTACTAGTCCTGGGCCAGCCTCTAGTAATACGTAGTTAATGCCAATATTAGCAAGCTTATGTAGTACATCTTTCAAGTCCAGCTTGCCAGATTGAATAATTTTTGTGTTTTTGTTATTGAATATTTTCGTTTTTGCGTCACCAGAAAATATGTTTAGTGACTTGTCCTTAATTAAATCATTACTATCAACAACAACCCTTATTGGCGCTGAAGCAACATTATCAAGTCTTACAGTAAGTCTAGGGTTGTCTTTAATAACGGTGCCAGATCCAGTTAGTATAGCTTGATTATTTGATCTTAAATGTTGTACATCTAATCTTGAAGATGTGCCAGTAATCCATTTACTTTCTCCTGACGTCATTGAGGATTTGCCATCAAGACTCATAGCAATTTTACATGTAACAAATGGCAACGATGAATGCATACGCTTAATGAATCCCCTGTTAAGCTGAATTGCTTCAGACTCTAACAATCCAACTCTTACCTTGATACCAGCATTCTCAAGCATTTTTCTTCCATTGCCATTGACAAGAGGGTTGGGGTCTAGCGTTGCTATGATTACATTTTTTGCACCAGAATTAATAATTGCAATAGCACAAGATGGAGTCTTACCTTTATGTGCACAAGGCTCTAGAGTAACGTACATTGTTACATCGTTAGCTAAATAGTCTATCTGTTTGAGTGCATTTACCTCGGCATGATTTTCTCCAAAGCGTTGATGATAGCCTTTAGCAATAACTTTTTCGTCTCTGGTAATAACACAACCTACCATAGGATTGGACTGCACTCCGTGCCTTCCTTTTTTTGCAATACGTAATGCCATTGCCATGGCTTTAGTATCATTTATTGAAAAAGTTTCCATTATATTTCAGATATAATATTTAGATTTAAATTTAACTATATTTTACCAAGGAGAACTAGCGTGGATGAACAGAAAAAACTAGCCTTAAAAGCAGCACTTAGTCAAATTGACAAACAGTTTGGTAAAGGCTCAGTTATGTACCTTGGGGACGACAATAATCAGAATGATATTGAGTCTGTCTCTACCGGTAGTTTGAGTTTAGATATTGCTTTAGGTATTGGCGGATTGCCTCGCGGACGCGTTATTGAGATTTATGGTCCTGAATCTTCAGGAAAAACCACTTTATCACTTCATGTTATTTCTGAAATGCAAAAAACTGGAGGAACAGCAGCATTTATTGATGCGGAACATGCACTTGACCCACAATACGCCAAACGTTTAGGTGTAAGCACGGACGAGTTATTGATTTCTCAACCCGATACAGGCGAACAGGCTTTAGAGATTGCTGATATGTTAGTGCGTTCAGGTGGTGTTGATATTGTGGTGATTGATTCTGTAGCCGCTCTAACGCCTAAAGCAGAAATTGAAGGTGAAATGGGCGCCTCGCATATGGGTCTTCAGGCGCGTTTAATGTCTCAAGCCCTCAGAAAGCTTACATCCAACATTAAAAAAACTAATACTATGGTGATTTTCATTAACCAATTACGTATGAAGATAGGTGTGATGTTCGGTAATCCAGAAACCACTACAGGCGGTAATGCATTGAAATTCTATGCATCAGTAAGGCTAGATATCAGGCGTATCGGTGCAATCAAAAAGGGTGACGAGATATTAGGAAATGAAACACGAGTCAAAGTACTTAAGAATAAAGTTGCTCCACCATTCAAGCAGGCTGAATTTCAAATACTCTACAATCATGGTATTTCAAGAGAGAGTGAAATTATTGACATTGGGGTTTCCCTTGGTTTCGTTGAAAAGGCTGGTGCCTGGTATAGTGTTGGCGGTGAGCGAATAGGTCAGGGCAAAGATAATGCCAGAGAATATCTAATAGAAAATTCAGAATTAAGTAAAAAAATAGAAGCACAGATTCGCGACAAACTTATGGGTGATGGCAACGCAAACTCAGAAGAATAGATGCTATGCATCTTCTATGAGGATGCTTGTAAGGCGTGAACATTCAACTTTAGAATTACAAAAAAAGTTATATGCCAAAGGCTTTGATATCGAGTTAATTAATTCTACCATTTCTAAATTAATAGATACCAATCAGCAAAGCGATGAACGCTTTACCGATGCATTTATACAGATGCGATTCAATCAAGGTAAGGGGCCTTTATTAATAGCCATGGAGTTGAAGAATAGAGGTATCGAGTTTTTTGATTTTTCAGATTTTGATTTTTTTACATCAGCAAAAAATGTAAGGCAAATGAAGTTTGGAAATGACTTACCAAATGAATTCAAAGAGAAAGCTAAACAGAAGCGTTTTTTGCAGTCCCGCGGCTTTGATTTTAATCATATTAAGTATTCACTTAAGAAATAACTATGCGTTCAAGTAGTAGTACAGTTCAGACCAATGCTTATGATTTTAAGACTAGGGATATGAAGGTATTAAAGAAATTAATGCCGTACTTATTAAAAATGAGAGTTAGAGTAATTTTGGCAACACTGTTCCTAATTTTGGCAAAACTTTCCAATGTAGCAGTGCCGGTTATTCTGAAGGATATAGTTGATAGTTTGGATCAAGCCAATGTTTTATTAGTATTGCCATTAGGACTTCTATTCGCGTATGGGTTATTGAGACTGTTGAGCTCACTATTCAATGAGCTTCGTGATGCAATTTTTGCCAAAGTACGGTATCACGCAATGCATCTTATCGCACTAGGGGTATTTAAACATTTACATATGCTTGACTTGTCATTTCATCTTGATAGGCGTATAGGTGGAATTACAAGAGATATAGATAGAGGGACTCAGAGTGTATCTACATTGCTATCAATATTTGTTTTCAATATATTGCCATCATTTTTTGAAATTTGCCTAGTGATTGGTCTTTTGTGGGTAAATTATGACGTTTTTTTTGCTGGCACATCATTATTGACAGTGTTTTTATATATTAGTCTTACATTAGCCATAACTACATGGAGAATGAAATATCGCTATCAAATGAACGACATGCAGTCTGAGGCAAATACTAATGCTGTTGATAGCTTAATTAATTATGAAACTGTTAAATATTTTAATCAGGAGGAATTTGAGGTTAATCGTTATGATGACACTATGAGTCGCTGGGAAAACGTTGCAACCAAGAGCTTTACCTCCATGACCGCTTTAAATTTTGTTCAAGGCTCGGTCATTGCTATTGGTGTGACTATAGTGCTTATTTTTGCATCACAGGGAGTACTAGAGCAGGAGCTCAGCCTGGGAGATCTAATTATGATACAGGCATTACTACTACAATTATTTTTACCACTAGGAAGTTTAGGCATTATTTATCGTCAAATAAAGCACAATTTTATTGACATGAGCAATATGTTCGATTTACTTGAAAGATCACCAAAAGTTGAAGATATAGATAATGCCAAAGATTTAAATATAATTAAATCAGAGGTGCAATTCAATAACGTTTCTTTTGCGTACGAGGGCAAGGAGGAAGTTTTAAAGGGTATAAGTTTCTCAATAAAGCCAGGTCAGAAAGTTGCAATTGTTGGTAAGTCAGGTTCAGGAAAGTCTACCATAGCTAAATTACTATTCAGATTTTATGATGTTAGTAGTGGTGAAATATTAATCGACCAACAAAATATAAAACTACTATCTCAAAGGTCTGTCCAATCTGCAATAGGTGTAGTTCCTCAAGACACAGTGATGTTCAATGAAAGTATTTATTATAATATTGCTTATGGAAGGCCTAATGCATCTTTTGATGAAATTAGACGTGCAGCTAAACTTAGCTATATAGATTCTTTTATAGATCAGTTACCACAGGGTTACGACACTATTGTAGGAGAGAGAGGATTGAAGCTGTCTGGAGGTGAGAAGCAACGCCTCGCTATCGCTCGAGTGCTATTAAAAAATCCACCAGTTTTGATTTTTGATGAGGCCACTTCGTCCCTAGATTCTTATTCTGAAAAAATGGTCCAAAAGGCACTAGCTAGCCTTTCAAGTGAGCACACCACATTAGTTATTGCACATAGGCTATCTACAATTGTAGATGCAGATTTAATAATTGTATTGGGCAATGGAACAATAAACGAAAGTGGCACACATGATGAATTATTATATGCAAACGGTGAATATGCGAAATTGTGGCAGATGCAAATAAATGAATAGGATTAAATTATTATATATTGATAAATTTGATCGTAATAATAAATATATATAAACACGTAATATCAATACTCTACAGAGCTATCCTTCTATAATTAATACCATGAAATTTAATCTCCTTAGTACTGATAATAAAGCTCGTCGTGGAACAATAAGTTTCGCTAGAGGGGAAGTGCAAACACCCGCCTTTATGCCGGTTGGTACGTACGGGACAGTAAAGTCAATGACACCTGAAGAGTTGCAAAGTATTGGTTCCCAAATCATACTTGGTAATACCTTTCATTTATCTATTACACCTGGGACTGAAGTCATTGAGAGTCACGGTGGTTTGCACGATTTCATGAACTGGGATGGCCCTATACTTACTGATTCTGGAGGTTTTCAGGTATTTAGTCTAGGCAAAACTAGAAAAATTAGTGAAGAAGGTGTTTATTTTCAATCTCCTAAGGATGGTTCAACAATTTTTATGGGTCCAGAAGAGTCAATGCAAATTCAAAAAAAGCTTGACTCAGACATAGTTATGATTTTCGATGAATGTACCCCTTACCCTGCAAAAAAAGAAATAGCAGATAAATCCATGCAGCTATCACTTAGATGGGCAAAGAGATCTAGATATGAGCATGATAAGTTAAACAATAGCAACGCTTTATTTGGAATAGTGCAGGGCGGTATGTATCAAGATTTGCGCAAACAATCATTAGAGTCATTAGTAGAGATTGGGTTTGAAGGCTTTGCTATTGGTGGCTTGAGTGTTGGAGAGCCAAAAGAAGAAATGCTCAGAGTGCTGGACTATTTGCCTGAAGATATGCCGATAGATAAGCCGAGATATTTAATGGGAGTAGGAACTCCACAAGACCTAATCGAGGGTGTTGAGCGCGGTATAGATATGTTTGACTGTGTAATGCCGACACGCAACGCTCGTAACGGATATTTATTCACTTCAGTTGGAGTTGTTAAGATACGAAATGCAAAATATAAACTTGATACAAAGCCTCTAGATGAGAATTGTAAATGCTATGTTTGTAACAACTACTCTAGGTCATATTTACACCACCTACAAAGAAAAAATGAAATATTAGGCTCTAGGCTTAACACTATTCATAACTTGCATTACTATCAATATTTGATTGCAGAAATGCAACAGGCTATTGAAACTAATTCATTTTCATTATTTAAAAAGAACTTTTATGATAAACAGCAATAAGTTATTTTGATGATGATGGTTTTGAAGACTTCACTTTGTTTTTTAATGGAAAAGGATTTAATGTTGATTTTGTAGATTCTCAAAGACAAGCCATAAGGCTTGCAAAAAAAACTTGTATAGTGCTGTTGTGGCAGAGCTTAGTTATAATCCAGAGTTCAGAGATCGTGTAAGTAATATTGAGTCATTGTTAGCAATATTAGAAAAACACTCTAAAAGCAGTAATATTATAATTATTTACGATGAAGTTAATTTATTTCAGTTTAATTAGCTGAAAAAACGTTTCCGCATAAACTATTCGTTACACTTTCCGATTAATAAGAAAGAGCTTCAATCCTGTTTTAGTTTATTAACTGTTTTTCGAAGTACAAATCTAATACTTCTCTTGCTAAAGGGGCCGCCTTAGAACTACCACTTCCAGCATTTTCTACAATCACCGAGATTGCAATTTGAGGGCTATTGATTGGGGCAAAGCCAGTAAAAAGAGCGTGGTCTCTTAAGCGCTCATCAAGTTGCTCAGCTACATATTCTTCTTCAGCATCTAGACCAAAGACTTGTGCAGTTCCGGTTTTACCAGCCAAGGTGTATTTAAGCCCTTTATTCAGACGTCTAGCTGTTCCGGCAGGACTATATATAGTTTTTTTCATGCCTTCTATTACGTCTTCCCAATTCTTGATGTTTTTTATAGGAATTTGTTTATGCGGGCTGGGTTTAGTTATTTCAATTTCGCTGCTATCTTTTTGTATATTTATTAATAGTTTTGGTTGTACAAGTTGACCTTTGCTTGCTATAGCAGCCGTAGCAACTGCTAGTTGTAGTGGGCTAGAGGTAATAAACCCTTGACCAATTCCAGAAATTAAAGTCTCACCTCTATACCAAGGCTCATTCTTGTTGATTTTTTTCCAAGCTCTAGATGGGAGTACACCTCCAAGCTCTCCAGGAATGTCTATCCCTGTTTTTTCTCCAAAATTAAAATATTTAAGATTGTCATGCAAAGTATCTATGCCTGTTTTGTCAGATAGATTGTAGAAAAATACGTCGCAAGATTGTGCGATAGATTTCTCAACATCCATCCATCCATGTCCTGACTTTTTCCAGTCATTGAATTTACGTGAGACATTAGGGAGTTTAAAATATCCCGGGCAGAAGGTTCTACTCTCATTGGTAATTATTCCATGTTCAAGCCCTGCTAGTGCTACCATAGGTTTAATGGTAGAACCTGGTGGGTAGAGGCCTTGTATGGCCCTATTAAGTAGGGGTATGTCAGGTGACTCTTGTAGGTATTGATAGTTCTTCTGAGATATCCCATTAACAAACCAGTTTGGGTCATAATTAGGAGTACTTACAAGTGCCAGTACTTCGCCACTATTTACATCAACTGCAACTATAGATCCTCTCTTGCCTTGCAACAAGGATTCCGCTTTTTTTTGAATATCTATATCAATACTTAAATATAAATCCTTGCCAGATTCAGCAGCGTCAATAATCTTTGTATCAACAATTCTGCCAGATACATTACGTTCAATTTGTTTCCTTCCGCTTCTACCATGAAGTAGTGTTTCATACTGCTTTTCAATACCACTTTTGCCAACGAAAGATGTTCCGAGGTAATTTTCTTTACTATAGAATGATTTATCTTTTTTACTCATTCTTGAGACATAACCAATGGTATGAGAACTGGAGTCATTATTTGGGTATACCCTATGAAAGTAATGTTCCACTTCTACACCACGAATATTATGACTTACTAAATAGTTTGACACCTGAGGTTCAGTTAAATTAAACTTTATAGGGATGTTGTTAAATTTTTTGTAGCGATTTCTGTTTTTGCGATACTTTTTAATATCATTATCATCAATAATATTTATTTTTTTTAGAGTAAGTAGAGTCTCGTTAACATTGTTGACTTTTTCAGGAATAATTGTAAGCATATAAGAAAGTTTATTGGATGCTAATATTTTTCCATTTCTGTCAAAAATATTTCCTCTAGTTGGAGTGATTGGCAGAATACTCATTTGATTACCTAAAGCCTCATCTAAATAAAATTCGTGCTGGGTAATCTGTAAATTGTAAATCCTTACAATCACGATAATAGTTAAGATTGTAATTAATAGAAAACTAAAAAACAATCTTGAGGAAAAGATTTTGTTTTCTATTAAGTGGGATTTATCTATTCTGAGCACTATAAATAACTAGTGTTTTAACTTAGAGAGTATAAACTTAATAGCTGGCCAAAACAAAGCCGTAGTCAAAGGCGCTAAAAGTATAGTCCAGCTAAAATCAAGGCCCTGTATAAGGATATGAGTTAAAAGAAAAAGCACTAGATAAATACTTCCAGCTATAAACATATATACCTGTTGCGTACTTATATTTGATACATAAAAAGACTGCTTTACATTAACAATAAAGGCCGTACTTATGATTAATGCGAGAGCGTTCTGACCTAATAATGACCCTTGCAAGATATCGAGTAATATGCCGAAGATGAGTGCGAGGAAGAACACTCCATGTGCTGGAAAATAAATTGTCCAATAGATATAGAACAGTAAAACCCAAAATGGAGAGACTAGTTGAAATGTGTTGGGTAGAGGTATTCCACTAATAAGTAGCGCAAAGAACATAATCTTGATGAGAAATATGTGTGGCCTATTAGTTTTCATTGTCTTGCTTTAGTATTAATATAAACTCTATATTATTGGTGTTTTGCGTTGGCTCTAGTACAATATCTAAGAAGGGGTTGTTAGTTTGCTTCTCAACATGAATTACCTTGCCAACTGGATAACCATGAGGAAACTTTGAATCTATCGAGCTGCTTATAAAAATATCACCTAACAATACATCAAGCTTTGATTCTACATAGTTAACGATAATTGTATTACTATTTGAAGCCTTTCCTTTGCCAATACCGCGAACTCCATTACGTTCATTTTTCACAGGGATATAATGAGTAGGATCACTAATCAGAATTATAGTGCTGTAGAATGGGGTTGTGTTAGTAACCTGACCAACTATACCGTCAGCTCCAAAAACAACCTGCCCAACCTTAACATTATTTTTTGAGCCTTTATTAATTATTAATTGTTTCTTCAGGCGAGACTGACTGATGGATGTAATCTTTGCTAGTGTAAATTCAGGGCTATCTATGGAATAGCTTGATTCCAAAAGTTTACTAAGTTTGCTGTTTTCAAGTATTAACGAGTTGAATGGTTGGAGTTTAACTTTTAGCTCCATCAGTTCGCTATTTAACTTCTTGTTTTGATTAAGCAAGACTTGTTTATTTGTTCCTTGCTCATCTATCCATATATAGAGTTGAGAGGGCAAATTGACCAGAAAATAAATTGGCGATATTAAAGTAGAAGTGAATTGACGTAAATTATCTAAATACGAAAACTTGTAGTCAGATAATATTAAGAAGATTGAAACAATAATGGGTATAAAAAGTTTAAGGTGCTTCATAAATAAAACCCATTAGTAATTCAACCCATATATATTTGTTATTCTGCTGCCAGGAACCCCATATTGTGTTTACTAATCATATCAAGGGCAACACCACCACCACGGGCAACGCAAGTTAGAGGGTCATCAGCAATCCGAACAGGAAGGTTTGTTTCTTGATGAATTAATCTATCAAAACCATCAAGCAATGCACCACCACCAGTTAATACTAATCCATTTTCAGCAATATCAGAACTTAGTTCAGGGGGTGTTTGCTCTAGGGCAGTTCTGAGGGCGCCTATTATCATTGCCAATGGCTCTTGTAGCGAGCGTAAAATTTCTTCATTGGTTACTTCAAAGCTAATTGGTATGCCTTTAGCTACATCACGACCTCTGAATTCAATTTTTTTGATTGCATTTGACTTAAATGCAGAGCCCACTTCCTCTTTTATTTGTTCTGCCGTTGCTTCGCCTATTATAATTCCGTGTTCTCTACGAATGAACTTAGCTATGTTGTCGTCGAATACATCCCCACCAACCCGAAGAGAGTCGGAATAAACAATTCCATTTAGAGACATAATAGCAATCTCAGTGGTACCACCACCAATATCTATTACCATGGCGCCAGAAGCTTCTTCGATTGCCATGCCTGCGCCAAGTGCTGCAGCCATAGGCTCTTCAATCAAATAAACATCCCTAGCTCCTGCTCCTACTGCGCTCTCTTTAATGGCGCGTCTTTCTACCTGTGTTGCTCCGCATGGCACACATATAAGTACTTTCGGGCTAGGTGAGAAGAATCCAGAACGTAAAACCTTTCTCATGAAGAATTGGAGCATTTTTTCAGTCACTTTAAAGTCAGCAATAACTCCATCCCTCATTGGTCTTATTGCCTCTATGGATCCAGGCGTTCTGCCAAGCATGTTTTTTGCATCTTGTCCTACAGCAATAACAGTTTCGACCAAGGACCCTCTATCGTTACGAATAGCTACAACTGAAGGCTCATTTAATACAACAGCACCGTCCATAAAAATTAGAGTGTTTGCAGTTCCTAAATCAATTGATAAATTTTGGCCTTTAAATAATTCAAACATAGATAAATCCTGATAATAATTGTTTAAAATGAAGTTGTAACATACTATACCATCTAGCAAAATTTAGGCAACACCCAGGAGAAAATAAATATATTCAGAGATGACAAACAAACAAACAATTATTAAGCAGAATGATGTTGTCGAGAGCGTATTTAATGCACTTCAGTACATCTCCTATTATCACTCTCCAGATTTTATCAAGGCTATGACTCAGGCATATGAAATGGAGACACATAAGTCTGCAAAAAATGCCATAGCGCAGATACTTATCAATTCAAAAATGGCGGCACTTGGTAAGCGCCCACTTTGCCAAGATACTGGTATTGTTAATGTATTTTTGGAGGTTGGTATGGATGTACGCTGGGAAGCAGATATGTCTGTCGAGGATATGATTAACGAGGGTGTTAGGCGCGCATACAATGATAGCGATAACCCTCTAAGAGCCTCAGTTGTATCAGACCCTTTATTCACTAGAGAGAACACTAAGGACAATACTCCTGCAGTGGTACACACTAAAATAGTCACAGGGAATAAGCTCGACATTGTAATTGCAGCTAAAGGTTGCGGCTCTGAAAACAAAGCTAAGTTCACTGTACTTAATCCAGATGATAATCTAACTGATTGGGTACTTAAAACTATACCCACTATGGGGGCCGGATGGTGCCCACCAGGGATTATAGGTATTGGAGTAGGAGGAACACCTGAGAAAGCTATGCAAATGGCGAAATCGTCATTAATGGACCCTATAGACATGAATAAGTTGCGCGATAAGGAGTCTTTATCAAAAATAGAGGATTTACGTTTAAATCTATTTAGAAAGATTAATGATCTTGGTATCGGTGCACAGGGGTTGGGGGGTTTAACTACAGTTCTTGATGTCAAAGTCAAAGATTATCCTACCCATGCAGCATCTCAGCCTGTTGCCATGATTCCTAATTGTGCCGCAACTAGGCACGTACATATAACTTTGGATGGGTCTGGGGTCGGAGTATTACCAAAGGTGGATTTTGATTTATACCCACAGCTAGATATAGATTTTTCCCAATATCAAAGGGTAGACTTGAATACCATCACCCGTGAACAGATGGGCGAATGGAGTATTGGCGATACTTTACTTCTTAGCGGCACTATCATAACTGGTAGGGATGCTGCACACAGAAGATTAAAGCAAATGATTGATAGTGGCCAAGGCTTACCGGATGGTGTAGACTTTAAAAATAAGTTTATTTACTATGTTGGTCCAGTGGATCCTGTTGGAGAAGAAATCATTGGGCCAGCTGGACCTACTACCGCGACACGTATGGACAAGTTCTCTGAGGTTGTGTTAGAGAATACAGGAATACTGGGAATGATAGGCAAGGCAGAGCGAAGTGATTCAACCGTCCAAACAATAAAAAAATACAAAGCAACATACCTAATCGCAGTTGGAGGAGCAGCTTATTTAATTTCAAAATCTATCAAGCAAGCCAAGAAGATAGCCTTTGAAGATATGGGAATGGAGGCGATATATGAGTTTAAAGTTGAAGATATGCCAGTAACTGTTGCTGTAGATAGTAATGGCAACAATATTCACAGTATATTTCAAAATATTAAAGTTATCAACTAGATATGTATGCAGTAATATTTACAGCTGAAATTAACTCATTAGACGAGCGGTATTATAAAAAATCTAACCTCATGAGAGAGCTTGCATTTAAGAAATATCACTGCAAGGGTCTTAATTCTACTTCCCAAGACAATAAGGAAATAACTATTTCCTATTGGGACAATCTAGACGATATCAATAATTTTAAGAATGACAGCTACCATCTTGAGGTTCAAAATATCGGAAAATCTAAATGGTATAAATCTTATAACGTTGAAATAACAGAGGTCACTCGTCAATATAGTTTTAGTAATTCTTCGCGTATAATCTCATCCTGAAGTTGGTCGGATGGTCGCTGGATGTTTACATCGAGAGGAAAGTCCGGGCTCCATAGAGCGAAGTGCTAGTTAACAGCTAGGTGTGGTGACATAACGGAAAGTGCTGCAGAGAATAGACCGCCTATTTTATAGGTAAGGGTGAGAAGGTGTGGTAAGAGCGCACCGCACATTTGGTGACAAATGTGGCAAGGTAAACCCCACTTGGAGCAAGCTCAAATAGGATGGCAGTTGTGCTGCTCGTATATGCCATCGGGTAGAGTGCTAAAGATATTTGGTGACAAATATCGTAGATGAATGACCGTCAATTACAGAACCCGGCTTACAGACTGACTTCAATTCTTTAATTTTGCAAGTACAGCACGATCAATACCGTTGTAATCCTTATAGCGGGTAATATTGTGAAAATCTTTGGCCAGTAATTTTGAGATACTATCTTGCTGGTCATGCCCGTGTTCTAATAACAAGTAGCCCCCATCTTTTAGATGTGCAGGGGCATCATTAATTATTGTTCTAATATCAACTAAACCATCCTCTCCAGAGGTTAGGGCAATTACTGGTTCAAAAGTTAGTTCCTCTAGGTGTGGGTCACTTTCAGCAACATATGGAGGATTTGACACTATAAGGTCAAATTTACTACTACCCAATGCATCAAACCAACTTCCCTGGATAAAGTTTATATCAGTAGTTCTGTTTTGCTTGGCTATTGCTAGAGCGGATAGCGATATGTCAGTCCCTGTTACTTGCCAATTAGGCCTCTTGTCGGCGACAGTAATTGCAATTACTCCACTACCAGTCCCCAGGTCTACTATGTCGTAATTATTGTCTTTATCTAACACTTCGAGAATAATGTCAACTAGTAGCTCTGTTTCAGGCCTGGGTATAAGTGTTTTGTTAGTAACTTTAAAGTTAAGATGGTAGAACCCTTTGTTTTCACTTAGATAAGCAAATGGCACTCCCGCCTGTCTCTTTGATATTAGCTCGTTGAGCTTAATAATTTCACTCTTTTTGAGTTGATAGTCGCTAGATGAGATTAAAGATGCCTTGCTCCTATTAAGGACCAAAGATAGAATTGGCACAATATCAACGCATCCATCATTTATATAGTCTCCAATCGTGTTCAAAGCTTACAGTTTTAATGTATTTGAATAAAGCCTTAACGTCAACTGCATGTCAATTGGTTTTATCAATACCAGCTGACACTAAGGTGCCACTTTGGTTTTGTACTGATTTATTTTCGGGTACTCTTAAGTCAATCAAGTTTTTTAGAGCTACTAGTAGGCCTAGTCCAATAAATGCACCAGGAGGTAATATTGCCAGCAGCGTTCCCTGATAGTTCTCAAATATTGTAATACTTATTGATTCACCAATACTACCCAATAACAAATAAGACTGATCAAACAATGTACCATTACCGATAAGCTCACGCATTGCACCTAAACACATAAGCACAGCCGAAAAACCAAGACCCATCATGAGACCGTCAAGTGCAGATTTGCCCCATGAATTTTTGCTAGCAAACGCCTCCGCCCGGCCTAAGATAGCACAGTTAGTTACAATAAGCGGTACAAATATTCCTAAAATTAAGTATAAATCATAAAAGAACGACTGCATCAATAGCTCAACAATTGTAACAAATGATGCTATCAATAATACGAAAACTGGTATACGTATTTCGTTGGGTATTTGGTTTCGAAAAATCGAAACTGTGATATTCGAAGATATAAGCACGAATGTTGTTGCTAAGCCTAAAGTAAAAGCATTTACAATGTTATTTGTTACTGCCAATAAAGGACACAAACCAAGCAAAGCAACTAAGGCCTGGTTATTGCTCCAAAGACCATTTTTTATTATTTTTTTGTAATCATTCATCAATCTTAATTATATCCACAACTTAATCATAAATATACACTTAAATATCCTATTAATAATATCTACAAAAAGTTATTTCAGAAAATATAAAGTGCTAGTTTATAATGGAATTAATAAGTAAATATTAATTAAGGAGTGGCAATGAAAAGGTCTATATTATTTTTAATTATATTTGTTATTAATGCATTATTTAGTTTTTCTGCACAAGCGCAATATGAAGATGTAACAGGCTTGTGGAGGACTTTTGATGATGATACGGGTAAGCAGAAATCAATAGCAGAAATTTATATACAGAATGGCAAACTTTATGGCAAGCTTGTAGACATAAAGAACAAGGATAATGTTTGCGGTAAATGTGCAAAGGATGACCCTAGGCATAATAAAAAAGTTCTTGGAATGGTTTTTATTACTGACATGAAGGTTGATAGCAACGGAGTTTGGGCCGATGGTGAAATTTTAGACCCAGAAAACGGCAAGACCTATGATGCTGAAATTTGGTTCGAGGATGGTGCTCTGCAGGTACGTGGATATATTGGGTTTTTCTTCAGAACTCAGCAATGGCTAAGGTAGGTCGCACAATATAAAGTGCGTATTATTAGTGCATAATAAGATATTACGTAATTAGACTTTAATTATGAAAAAATAATTGATCCACCTTCAGCTTCTCCGTGGACTGTATCACCTTGTAAATAGTTACCAGCAAGAATGCTTTGAGATAGTGGATTCTCTATTAATTGCTGAATAGTGCGTTTGAGCGGTCTTGCTCCAAACACAGGGTCATAACCCCTATCAACAATAATTTCCATAACTTTACTGCTTAACTCAAGATTAATACCTAACCCTAACATACGTTTTTTAAGAGTTCCAATCTGTATATCTGCAATACCTTTTATTTGCTCCTTACTGAGATTGTTAAAAATCACTATCTCGTCGATACGGTTAACAAATTCAGGTCTAAAATGATCACTCACAATGCTAATTAGTTCAGATTGTATATCTACTTTGGGGTTGTTCTGAATAAGGTGTGATCCAAGGTTAGAAGTCATTACAATTACGGTATTTTTAAAGTCAACCGTTCTCCCTTGCCCATCAGTTAGACGGCCATCATCTAAAACCTGGAGCAATACATTAAATACATCTGCATGTGCTTTTTCCACTTCATCTAGTAAGATTATGGAGTAAGGCTTTCTGCGAACTGCTTCAGTTAATACCCCGCCTTGTTCATAACCTACATAACCTGGAGGTGCGCCAATCAGCCTTGCTACAGAGTGCTTTTCCATGAACTCGCTCATATCTACACGAACAATGGCCTGCTCAGTATCAAATAGAAAGTCAGCTAAAGCTTTAGTTAATTCAGTTTTACCTACACCAGTAGGACCCATGAATAAAAATGAACCATCCGGACGGTTGGGGTCTGATAAACCTGCACGAGACCTTCTTACAGCATCAGAAATTACCTTAACTGCTTCTTTCTGACCAACTATACGTTTATGAATAATGTTCTCCATATTGAGCAGTTTATCTCTTTCACCCTCCATCATTTTGTCTACAGGTATGCCTGTCCAACGAGCTACAATGTGGGCTATTTCATCTTCTGTAACTTTGTTTTTGAGTAGTTCCATATTGTCACTATCAATACTCTCGGCTTGAGATATTTTTTCCTCTAATTCTGGAATAATGCCGTATTGTAATTCGCTCATCTTCGCTAGGTCATTGTTACGATGAGCATTTTCAAGATCTAGCTTCGCTTGCTCAAGTTCTTCTTTTAGGTGGTGAGTACCCTGAACTAATGTTTTTTCTCTTTTCCAAACTTCTTCAAGGTCGGCATACTCTTTTTCAAGTCTGCTTATAGTGTTTTTCAGTTCTTTTAGTCTCTCTTTAGATGATTTGTCCTTTTCTTTTTTAAGGGCCATACGCTCAATCTTTAGCTGAACTAATTTGCGATCAAGCTTATCCATTGATTCCGGTTTAGAGTCAATTTCCATACGGATTTGTGATGCCGCTTCATCGATAAGGTCTATAGCTTTATCTGGCAATTGCCTATCTGTAATGTAACGCTGTGAGTAGGTTGTAGCAGCGATGATTGCAGGGTCAGTTATTTCCACACCATGATGCACCTCATACTTTTCCTTTAACCCCCTTAGTATTGCTATCGTGTCTTCTTCGGTTGGCTCATCGACAAGTATTTTTTGGAATCGACGCTCTAATGCTGAATCTTTCTCAATATACTGACGATACTCATCTAGAGTGGTTGCCCCCATACAGTGAAGATCGCCCCTTGCAAGTGCGGGCTTTAACATGTTGCCTGCATCCATTGCACCTTCAGTTTTACCTGCGCCAACCATTGTATGGAGTTCATCGATAAATAATATAACTTGACCTTGCTCATTCTCAAGATCCTTAAGAACTGCTTTTAGGCGTTCTTCAAATTCACCGCGATACTTTGCTCCAGCAACAAGCGAAGCCATATCAAGTGATAGAACTCTTTTCCCTTTTATGCCTTCTGGGACCTCGTTATTTAAAATACGTTGAGCTAAACCTTCAACGATAGCGGTTTTGCCTACTCCAGGTTCGCCAATGAGTACAGGATTATTCTTTGTTCTACGTTGCAGTACTTGAATAGCACGACGAATTTCACTGTCACGACCAATCACCGGATCAAGCTTTCCATCTGCAGCCATCTGCGTTAAATTTTGTGTGTACTTATTAAGCGCATCTCTTTGTGTTTCTGCGTTCTGATCATTCACTGTTTGACCTCCTCTGAGTTTATCTATTGAGGCGCTTAAATAATCTTTACTTACACCCGCATTTGTTAGTATTTTGCTTGACTTGTCGTTGCTTTGTATTAGTGCTAATAAAAACAACTCAGTAGACAAATAACTGTCACCTTTTTCTGTTGCAAGATTACTGGTTTGGTTTAATAATTGTAATAAATTTTGTGAAACACTTATATCGTTAGGGGTATTCGCTACCTTTGCAAGTAACTCAATCTGCTTTTCAATCTGATCGTTAAGGTTATTTATATTAACTTTAGCTTGAGAAATTAAATTAGCAACACTACCAGTGGCATTATTTAGCATTGCTTGTAAAACATGTAGTGGTTCAATTACACTGTTATTGTGCTTAAGAGCAATTGCTTGCGCTGAACTTAAATCTTGCTGAAATTGAGATGTTAATTTATCAATATTCATTACTAGTGGTTGTCTTTATTGTTTTATTAACCACTATCTATGGGATGATTAGTGCATTTCAAGGATAGATATATAATATTATGTTAAATTTAGTACTTTTTGAGCCTGAAATTCCAAATAATACTGGCGCAATTATTCGTCTATGTGCAAATATTGGCGCGAGGCTGCATTTAATTAAGCCGTATGGATTTGAAATTACTGATAAAAGGTTAAGAAGGGCAGGACTAGATTACAGAGAAATTATGAACCTTGAAGAGTACGAAAACTTTGAAGATTATTTAAAAAGGGGTAATCCAGAGAGAATTATTGCACTAAGCTCTAAGGTTGAAAAAAATTATACTGAAATCAAGTATCAGCAGGGTGACTCACTATTATTGGGACCAGAAACAAGAGGATTGCCACAAAACATTATCGATGAATATGAAGGTGTAACATTACCTATGCAGAAAGGCTCGCGAAGCTTAAATTTATCAAATTGTGCCTCTATTGTTGCATATGAGGCATGGCGCCAGATTGGCTTTATTGGTGCAAAGAATGTTTAAATATATAATTACTTTGTTAGCAATTGCGCCTACCATTGTAGGTGCAAATAGTTGTGTAGTATTGCTTTATCATAATATTTCAGATACCACTCCCAGGAGTACCAGTATAAGTCCAGAGCTATTCGAACAGCATCTAAAATATCTTCATGATAACGATTTTAATGTAGTCACACTTGAACAAATGATTGAAGATCTGAGGTCTAACAATATACCAAATAGATGCGTCAGTCTTACTGCTGACGATGCAAATATCTCAATATATAAAAACGCTTTTCCTTCATTAAAAAAATACAAAATGCCTATGTCTGTTTTTGTTTCGACTGATTCAATAGATAATAGTTACCCTTCTATGATGGGTTGGCAGCAGATGAGAGAAATGCAAACTGAAAATATATATTTTTATAATCATTCAGTTACACACCCATACCTAGTTAATATGAGTGAAATTGAGATAAATCATCAAATAACTCAAGCACAAAGACGTCTAGAGCAAGAGCTAGGTGTTTATGAGAAATTCTTTGCATATCCATATGGCGAAGAAAGTGTAGATATAATCGAGCATTTGGAAGGCCTTGGGTATGTTAGTTTTGGTCAACAATCTGGAGCATTATCCTATAACAATGACCTTTCAAACTTGCCACGCTTCCCGATGTCAGCTAGTTTTGCTGATATGGAATCATTCAAAACCAAAATAAACACAATAGCGATGCCAGTAATACACAACAGAGTAGATTCGGTTGTTTACAATAGCGCTCCAGTTCTGGAGCTTGAGTTTACTAAGCCTTTGTCGGCTTTGGAACAAAAACAATTCAACTGCTATGCTGGGGGAGGGGTTGCTAAAGTTGACTGGAAAAGCAATACTATTGTAACTATTCAGAATGATAATACTACAACCTCTAGACGTTTTCGTTACAATTGCACAATGCCAAGCAACAATAGCAATAGTTATTATTGGTATAGCAAACAATTCATTAAAGGCGACAATATATAAATAAAGGTCTAAATTAACTTAGTTTTGTTAACTTGTAGGCGTTATTAAAGTCCTTAATTTGAACGGCATTTTTGCCAGCAATTTGCACCTTCTCTATATTAAGGGTGCCATCTCCGGTAGACACACGACAGGCATCTTTTTCTAATTTTGTAATCACTCCAGGACTATCACTATTCCCACCTATAGAGACAGAAGATGACAAGATACGTAATACTTTGTTTGTGAACTTGTCGCTTGAGGCATAAGTCTGAGCGATAGGGTATGGGTTAAATGCTCTAATCTGTCTGTCTATCTCAACTGCACTTTTATTCCAATCAATCCATGACTCTTGTTTGGTTAGTTTTTTGGCATAGAGTATTCCGTCTGTATCTTGGGTCTTTGAGTCTAATTTGTCTATATCTTTCAAAGCTTCTATAATAGCTTTTGCACCTATACTGGATAACTTATCGTGCAAAGTTTGTGCGTTATCACTATCCATAATTGAGCACTTCTTTTCGAGCAGTATGTTCCCTGTATCAAGGCCCTCATTCATTTGCATTATTCCTACCCCAGTTTCAATATCTCCGGCTAAAATTGCCCTCTGTATTGGTGCTGCGCCTCGCCATCGAGGTAATAGAGATGCATGAATATTAAGACAACCATATTTTGGTGTATCCAGCACCTGTATGGGAAGTATTTGACCATAGGCAGCCACTACCATTACGTCAGCATTTAGCTCTTTTATCTTGGATTGAACGTCTATCTCACGTAAAGATTCTGGTTGATAAATTACTAACCCATGCTTTAATGCGGTCTCCTTTACTGGGCAAGAGGTTGGAATACGTCCACGTCCCTTTGGTCTATCAGGTTGACAGTATACTGCCACTATATTGTGCCCAATATCAACAAGAGTGTCTAAGATATTCTTTGCAAAATCCGGGGTACCAGCAAAAATAATACGCAACCCTAATGAGGAATGCATAGAATTCGCCTTATGAGACATTATTTCAAAGACTTCCTTGCTACTTTAATCGCCTTCTTTACTTGGTTTGGGGATGTTGCTCCTAGGTGGTCGCGGGCGCCAATAGAACCTTCAAGTGAAAGAACTTCGAAAATATCGCTCTCGATTCGTTCATCAAAAAACTGTAACTCTTCTAAGCTTAACTCACTTAAATCTTTTTGATGTTCGATCCCGTAGGACACAGACTTACCGACCACTTCATGTGCATCTCTAAATGGCAGGCCCTTGTTTACTAGGTAGTCAGCCAAGTCAGTTGCCGTCGTATAGCCCTTTTTAGTTGAGTTATACATATTGTCACGTTTTGCCTCAATTGTTGGTACCATATCAGTGAACACACGAAGGCATGACTCTAAAGTGTTGACTGTGTCAAATAGCGGCTCCTTGTCTTCTTGGTTGTCTTTATTGTATGCCAATGGTTGACCCTTCATTATAGTCAACAAAGAGATCAGGTTTCCATATACGCGACCAGTTTTTCCACGAACAAGTTCAGGAACATCAGGGTTTTTCTTTTGTGGCATTATTGATGAACCTGTACAGAAGCTATCTGGTAGTTCAATGAAATTAAATTGTGCGCTAGACCAAAGAATAAGCTCCTCAGAAAAACGCGACAGGTGCATCATAACAATACTTGCTACTGAGTTAAACTCAATTACAAAGTCACGATCACTTACTGCGTCGAGTGAGTTTGCGCATATGCTTTCAAAACCTAGCAATTCAGCTGTACGTTTTCGGTCGATTGGATAAGTTGTACCAGCAAGAGCAGCTGCACCCAGTGGCAATGAATTGATACGTTTTTGACACTCTGCCAGTCTATCTTTGTCACGCCTAAACATTTCAAAATATGCCATTAAGTGGTGACCAAAACTGACTGGTTGTGCTGCCTGTAGGTGGGTAAATCCGGGCATAATTGTGGATGCTTCTTTTTCAGCTAGATCTAGTAATGCTAGCTGTAAACTATTAATATTAACCAATAAACCATCTACCTTGTCACGCAAATATAGACGAATGTCTGTAGCTACTTGATCATTACGAGAACGTCCAGTATGTAGTTTTTTTCCTGCGTCACCGCAAATTTCTGTTAATCGCGCCTCTACATTCATATGTACATCTTCTAAATCAACACTCCAGTTAAAGTTATCAGACTTAATTTCATCAAGTATTTGTTTCAGTCCTTCAACTATTTGTTTCTTTTCATCATTAGTCAATAATCCCACCTCACACAGCATGGTTGCATGCGCAATAGATCCCTCTATATCATAAGGCGCCAGGACCTTATCAAAAAACACAGACGCACCAAAAGTTTTAACGAAATCATCTGTTGATTCATTAAATCGTCCGCCCCAAAGATTGTTAGAGTGATTTGTCATATATCTGCATTTAATTGTTGCTTAAGTTTATATGTTGAACTTTCAATTGCCTCATCAAGAAACATCCAATAGTAGTCTTCAACTATTACACCGATTATTTTATCTAATATTACTCCATAATTGTCAACTAGTACTACAGTTGGAAATAAATTTATCGCATAATTGAAGCTAAAGTCACTTTGAGACACTTCCTCATTAAAAAAATTATTTATTACTTCATTACTACTAGAATCAACATGTCTGATAATAATTTTATTGCTGTATTCCTCAAGATTTGCCATAGGACTTAGAACTTCTTCCTTTATTTTTTTGCAATAACCACATCCAGGAACAGAAAACATTATTAAAATAGGTATTATATTTTTCCTTGATTTCTGGGAATCAATAAAAAAGTCTTCTGCCATAGGTAGCACTAGTCCATCCGCTATTGCAGTATTAGTGATTAATAGTATTAACAGAAGGTACTTTTTTAACATCAGCTGTATTTTAATGTAAATTTTGTATATATGAATAGAACCATAAAAATTGCAACTCGAAAAAGCCCTTTAGCTTTATGGCAAGCAGAGAATGTTAAATCAAAACTAGAGTTACATCACCCTGGATTAAGTGTAGTCCTTGTTGAGATGACAACTAAGGGTGATCAGATTCTTAATTCACCGTTATCAAAAATTGGCGGAAAGGGTTTGTTCATAAAAGAGTTAGAGGTTGGAATGATGGAGGGTAAGGCCGATATAGCCGTACACTCAATGAAGGATGTGCCCTACGAACTACCTCAAGGTTTTGAGATAGGGGCGATTTTAGAGAGAGAAAACCCTTTCGATGCTTTTGTGTCAAACAGTTTCGATAATCTTGAAGATTTACCACAAGGTGCTAGAGTCGGTACATGTTCAATGCGTCGTATGGTACAAATTAAATCTTTGAGGCCAGACCTAACAATACTTGATTTACGTGGCAATGTTAATACTAGGCTAGGTAAGCTTGACAATGATGAGTATGATGCAATTATCTTGGCATGTGCTGGACTAATTAGGTTGGGATTTGAGCACAGGATTAATCAGCAATTATCGCAAGATATTAGCTTACCTGCAGTAGGTCAGGGCGCTGTAGGCATTGAAATTCGTGAAGACGATATAGCAATAAAACAGCTTTTGTCACCACTCATCGATAACGAAACTACCACAAGAGTTTCAGCTGAACGTGCCATGAATAAGCGCCTCGAGGGTGGGTGCTCTGTGGCTATAGCAGGCTACTCAACTATCAATAAAGATATAATCACCATGACAGGATTAGTAGGAAGTGTAAATTCAGGTGAAATACTGAAGCAAAAAGCTTCAGGGTCAACCCAGAGTGCTGAAGTGTTGGGTGTAGAGATTGCCGATAAGTTAATATCTCTAGGTGCTAAAGAAATTTTAAGGAACTAGATATGTTTAGATTTATCGAGAGAAATGTGTTAATTCTGTTACAGTGGATAGGATTGTCTTTAGCTATAGTATTGTTTATAGCAGTAATTGCGCTAGGTTATATCAGCTTCAATAAAATAAATACTACATCTATTGATAAAATTGATTCACCGATAATTGAATTTTCGAACTACAAAAACTTTTCCAATCTAGCTACTATTGACCTTGAAAATGATATCAAAGTTGAAGCCATTGAAAAAGATGCCACAAAAAGTGATTTTGATAAAAAATTCAATCAGTTAATAGCAAAAATATCAACCAGTTTAGAGAAATTACCTGACGACGTAATTAATAAGGACGATATCCAAAATAAGGTTGAAGTATTGGTTAAGATTAAGTCTAACCCGTACTCTCAGGAGCTACAGTTAGCATATGCAGCGTCTTTAGAAAAACTAACCAAGCAGATGGAAAAAATTGACACCCCTATAAATGTTGATGACTTTATTAAGTGGCATGACCAAGAGTTCGCGTTCCAAGTTAACTCACAAAAACAAAAAAATGCAATGCGAATGAGGGCAACAACAGATAACAAGATAAATGGATATATCGCTTTGGGGTTGGCTAGCCTATGTTTAGTTATATTTATGATGCTAGTGATGATGTTTGTGTTGCTAAGAATTGAGAGAAATACTAACAATTAAGGAGAACTATTTAATGCAAGCAATTGGCTACAATGGATCCGAATTCGTTGGATTTGAGAAAGAGATATCTAGTCCCACTGGGCGAGAATTGCTCGTTGAGATAAAAGCAATATCTATTAACCCTATCGACTTTAAAGTAAAAAACACCATAGGCACTGATAAAGAAGAGCCTGTAGTATTGGGATTTGATGCTTGCGGTGTTGTTGTTGATATTGGAGACAATGTATCGCTTTTCAAGCCAGGAGACGAAGTATTTTATTCTGGCGATCTTACTCGAGATGGGTCTAATGCAACCCACCAATTGGTTGACGAAAGGATAGTTGGAATGAAGCCCGTATCAATGACATATAGCGAAAGTGCAGCCCTTCCATTAACAGGTGTGACAGCTTGGGAGTCTCTATTTCATAGACTAAACATAAGTCCTCAAGATAAGGGCAAAACAGTTCTATTGATTGGTGCAGCAGGTGGGGTAGGATCAATCGCAATACAGCTCGCTAAAAAAATAGTTGGGCTAAAAATTATAGCTACCGCTTCAAGACTACAGAGTAAAGAGTGGTGCATGAAAATGGGAGCTGACATAGTTATCAATCATGATAATCTGGCTGATCAACTCAATGACCACAAACTTAAGTCACCAGATTATATTTTATGTATGGGAAATCCGGATAATTACTTTGAGGTTATGGCAGATATTATTGCACCTCAGGGCTCTATATGTCTATTAGCAAACGCATCTAGGCAGTACGATATAAATATACTTAAATCAAAAAGTATAACCCTAGTCTGGGAGATGATGGCTACTAGGGCTATATTTCAAACAGCAGACATGGTAAAGCAACACGAAATTTTAAATAAAATATCATCCATGGCTGATGAAGGCGAAATAATTGGTACAGCTACTCGCACATTAAGCCCAATCAATGTTGAAAATATCACACAAGCACACAGTATGATAGAGAAGGGCGATATGATTGGTAAGCTGGTTATTTCAAACTAACATTTA
>Ga0207990_1000296_pt1 | contig 29553 bp, 33 predicted proteins | sample ETNtaG_8_FD_185780 | JGI IMG/M metagenome (GOLD analysis project Ga0207990, IMG submission 185780) | Marine microbial and viral communities from oxygen minimum zone, Eastern Pacific Ocean - ETNP201406SV75 (SPAdes) (version 2) | ecosystem: Environmental > Aquatic > Marine > Oceanic ...
CCCCCATCCTAACTCTCCTCCTCTCAAGGCGGAGAGGATTATTCACATAGGCGCGGGGTTTTAACCCGCCAAGTTTGGATACGGATTTCGTTTGCGAAATAAAGAGTGTTTACCAGAGCAAGCGGGTTGAAAACCCGCGCCTACGGACGATTGTGGCGTGGCAAAAATCATTTTCGTCATTCCAGCTTTCGTTGGAATGACGGAGGCGGCTCTTAGTTAAAAAGAGCCGCCTCCATTTGTTCTCGATACCCTGGCAGGTTATTTCTTAGTGAGTTCGGGCCAGAAGCGCTCTTCTTTCCAGGGATCGCCCTCGTTGTGGTAGCCGCGTTGCTCCCAGAAGCCGGGGGAGTCTTCGGCCATGAGCTCTATGCCATTGACCCATTTGGCGCTCTTCCAGGCGTAGATGCTGGGGACAACCAGCCGCAGGGGCCAGCCGTGGCTCATGCCCAAGGGCTCGCCTTCCTGCTTGTGGGCCAATATCCCTTCATCCATGGCTATTTCCAATGGCAGGTTGGTGGTGTACCCGCCGAAGCAGTGGGCCATGATGAACTTGGCTTCGGGCTTAGGACCGGCGGCGGCCACCAGGTCTGGGATGTTCACGCCCTCCCAGGTGTTGTCCAGTTGGCTCCACTGGGTCACGCAGTGAAAATCGGCCAGAGTGGTGGTCCATTTGAGTTGGGAGAACTGTTCCCAGTTCAGGGTGATCTCCCGCTCCACCAGTCCAAAGACGCGAATCTCCCAGGTATTCAGGTCGATCTTGGGTTCGGGGCCGTAGGTCAGTACCGGGAATTTTTTGGTGAGGAATTGTCCGGGGGGAACCCGGTCGCCCAAACCCAGGTCGGGCGCCGTCTTCACTTGGTCAGGTCGCTTCATCTGTTAGGAATCTCCATTAGTCTGCCACAGAGGGCCGATCCGGCGGCCAATCTGGCAGTGGTAGCCAGTTTAGCATTCGTATGCCTTGCGTTAAAGAAAGCGTGTTAAAAAAGCACCTGGTCTTGGTCTAAGCGGTAACCCTGATGCGGCCGGAGTTCTCCGCGGTGATCTCCCCCACAACGGCCCTGGTCTCCACACTGGAGACAGCCAACTCGGAAAGCAACTGGTCCAACTTGGCCTTTGGGACCGAGATCAGTAGTCCGCCGGAGGTCTGTGCGTCGCACATCAGCAGCCTTTGTTGATCGCTGAGCCTGTCGTCCCAGTCCACCGTGTCTTCTACTCCGGACATGTTCCGGAATGTTCCGCCGGGCACGGTGCCCTTCTCAAGTAGGTCCCAGGTGCCTCGGAGGACGGGCACGTCGGCTACGCGGATGTTTGCGCCGACTCCGCTTCCCCTAACCATGCCTCTGAGGTGGCCCATGAGGCCAAAGCCGGTGATGTCGGTGCAGGAGTTCACTCCCACCCGCACCATCGCTTCCGAAGCGTTCTTGTTCAGCTCGGCCATCGTCTCTACCGCGTGTTTCATGATGGCGTCTGGGGTGGTTCCAGCCTTGGCGCCTGTGGCGATTATGCCGGTGCCGATTGGCTTGGTGAGGACCAGGACGTCCCCGGGCTGGGCGTTGGCGTTGGACACCTCTTTGCCGGGCTCCACCAGGCCGACGACTGAAAGACCGTACTTTGGTTCCGCGTCGTCCACGGTGTGCCCGCCGACGATCAGGCAGTTTGCCTGAGTGGCCTTGTCGTAGCCGCCCTTCAGCACGTCGCCCAGCATCTCGACTGCCAACTCAGCGGGGAACCCCACTATATTGAGAGCAACCAGGGGCTTTCCGCCCATGGCGTAGACGTCGCTCAGAGAGTTGGCAGCGGCCACCAGTCCGAACTGGTAGGGGTCATCGGTGATGGGCGTGAAGAAGTCCACCGTCACGATGATGGCAGTTTTATCATCCAGCCGGTAAACGGCTGCGTCGTCCCCTGTGTCATTGCCCACCAGAAGGTCTGGATGGCTGACGTTGGGAAGGTGCTTCAGGACCTGGACCAGGTCCTCTTGACTAAGCTTGGCGGCTCAACCGGCACAGTGGGACAGTTCGGTCAGGCGGACTTTGCTGCTGGCCATCCGGCATTTCCTCCATGAGTCTATGAGCCGTGATTAATAAGGCTTATGAACGGCTCTGTTTAACAGGATACATCAAAGCAGTTGTTATGAAAGGATTCCAGACCGCATCTCTAGCGGTCGTGGGAATAATGGTCACCGGAGCGATCATCGCGGCGTTCCACCAGACCTACGATCCCTCCAAAGACCGGCCCGTGGACCAAGCCAGCCCCGCCGCTGCCGACGACTAAGCCTCGTCTTTCAGGACAAACAAAAAAAGCCACGAGAGGGGAAAGCCTCTTAACCTGTCAGGTTCAACGGCTCGAATACGCCCGTGTCTGGGACGTAGTAGTGGAGCTTGCCGGAGTCCACCTTGGTGGCGATCAGGGTGAAATCCAGCTTGTATTCATCGATGTGACGGTAGATGCGGGCGTCGCGCCACTCTTCCGGCGCCAGAGACTCTCTAACCTTCTTAAGCCCTTCGATTATCGCTTCCATCTGGGGGGTCTCAGGCATCGCGTGGCTAACCCTTTCTCACGTACTTGTCGATGGCGTCCGGGACTCCACCGAGGTAGATGTCGCCCCGGGAGTCGATCCAACTGCCGTGACCGGAGCCGCGGCAGTCCCACCTGGCCAGCACGCCACCCTTCTTATCCAGGATGCTGATGCGGGCCGAGTTGTCGCGTTGGCCTTCGCTGACCATGTAATTGCCGTCGCTGTCCATGGAGATGTCCATCGGGCGTTGGATGTCGTCCCAGATCTCTTTGAAGTCGCCGTCCAAGCTGAATATCTGGATACGATCGTTCTCACGGTCGCAGACAACCACGTTTTCGCCGTCAACCAGGATGCTGTGGGGTAGGTGGAACTCGTTGGGGCCACCCTTACCGGGCTCGCCCCACGACTTCTTGAGCTGGCCGTCTGCTGAGAACCGGTGCACCCGGGAGTTACGGTAGCCGTCGGCCACGTAGAGGTCACCCGAGGCGGAAGGCACCAACTCGGCGGGGTAGTTGAAGGGACCTGCGGCCCTGGGGACCAGGTCGCCCGGGTTCTCGCAACCGGTGTCTGAGTGGACGCCGTGGCGTCCCAGCATCTGGATAGGCTTGCCGTCCAGGGTGTACACGATGCAGACCGAGGTGTTGCGGTCGGTCACGTAGACCACGTCTCCGGCGATGTGAATGCCGTGGGCGAACTCGAACGAGCCGTTGCCCCAGGAGTCGGTGAGGTTGCCGTCGCGGTCGAAGATGAGCATGGGTGGGTCCTTGCGCTGGAATGCGAAGACCCGGTCGCTGGAGTCGGTGGCGATGGCGCTCACCATGCCGAAGGTGTCGCCGGCGGTCAGCTTGCCCCAATTCTCGATGACGTCGTACGTGTATTTTCCAGTGCCTACTGTGGCCATGTCAGATGATCTCCTTGATAGTCCTGTTGGTGGTTGAAGTTGAATCGGTTCTTAGCCTCTGGCGTTGAACAATTGCTGCAGGGGCGATATGCCGCCCAGTGAGTCCAGGCTGATGCTGTCGACGGTCGGGCAGCCGCAGATACCCATGGTGGCTTCTAGCTCGGAGCGGAGTATCTCCAGTATGGAGCTGACACCGGCCTCGCCGTCGACGGCCAGTCCCCAGAAGAGCGGGCGGCCCAGGAGCACGGACCGGGCGCCCAGGGCCAGGGCCTTGAAGATGTCAGAACCGCGGCGGACCCCTCCGTCCAGGTAGACCTCAGCCTTGCCGGCAACCTGGTCCACCACCTCGGGCAAAACCTCGATGGTGGTGAAAGTGGTGTCCAGATACCGCGCGCCATGATTGGACACGATCATCGCTTTGGCGCCGGACTCGGCTGCCAGTCTGCCGTCCTCTCCGGTCATGATTCCCTTGACCACGATGGGCAGCTTGGTGTTGCTGGCCAGCCATTCCAGGTCGTCCCAGGTGGTGGTCTGGTCGCGGATGTCGGAGGGTCCGGCAGGGGCGTCGGCTGCGAACTTCCACGAGTGGGTGCCCAAGTCCAAGTGGGCGTAGTTGGGCGAGACCGGGCCGACGTAGTCGTTGCGCATGTTGCGCTCGCGCTTCGGCGATATCTTGGCATCTAGGGTCATGCAAAGGGCCGTGTACCCGGCTTCTTCGGCGCGGGCGGCCATGCCCAGAGTCAGTTCTTTGTCCTTGAAGAAATATTGCTGGAACCAGATGGGGCCGGTGGCGGCATCGGCCACGTCTTCCAGGGTCTTGGCTGAGTGGGAACTCAAGACCATCACAGTGTCGGCCTTGCCGGCGGCTCTGGCTGTCGCCAACTCCGCTTCCTGATGGGCCGCGCCGTGGTTTCCGGCCGGGGCCAGCATGGCCGGGAAGCTGATCTTCTGGCCAAGTACCGTGGTGCCCAGGTCGCGAGTACTGACGTCGACCATCATCCGGGGTTTCATGACGATGGAGTCGAGGACCTCGCGGGTGCGACGAAGGGTTATCTCGTCGGTGGCTGCGCCGGCGATGAAATCGTAATGCCCTTTTTCGAGCCGTGCTTTGGCGATCTCTTCATATTCGTAGATATTTACTGGGTCTGGGGCCATGGGGAATTCCTCCAGCATATGCTAGGTTTACGCGTTGAATCGGGGCAAGTCTAAAAGCTGGGCTGTGCGTAGTCAATCGGGAGCCGGACGCGCATGGAGATAGACTCGTGGTATTCTTTCCCACGGAAAAACTAGACGAAGGCGCGAGTAGAAGACGATGGCGAGCAACAAGGTGGACTACGAGATATTCGAGGCCGGCAACCTGGATCTTCAGTCGGGGGAGACCCTTCGCGGGGCCAAACTAGCCTACAAGACCTATGGCCGGCTAAACGCCAACAAGGACAACGTGGTGGTGTTCCCCACTTTCTTTGGCGGGAAGCACACGCAGAACGAGGGCATGATTGGTGAAGGCAAAACCCTGGATCCCAGCAAGTATTTCATCATCGTCCCCAATATGTTCGGCAACAGCGTATCTAGCTCGCCCAGCAATGCCATGCCACCCTACAACCGGGCCCGGTTCCCAGCCATCAGCCTCTACGATAATGTTTCTACCCAGTACCGCCTGGTCACGGAGTTGTTCGGGATCAACAAGATTGCATTGGTCACCGGCTGGTCCATGGGCGCCCAGCAGACCTTTCAATGGGGCAGCCTGTACCCGGATATGGTGGAGCGCATAGTGCCCGTCTGTGGTTCGGCCAAAACGTCCCGGCATAATTTCGTTTTCCTGGAGGGTGTCAAAGCTGCCATCACCACCGACGCCGAATGGGCCAACGGATCTTACGAGAAACCACCGCTGCGGGGACTTAAGGCCATGGGCCGGGTTTACGCCGGTTGGGCGGTGTCCCAGGCCTTCTACCGGGAGGAGGTCTACTTGGACCTGGGGTACGCTTCACTTGAAGATTACTTGGTGGAATTCTGGGAGGCCCGGAGGACCAGCGCCGACGCCAACGACCTGTTGTTGATGATCCATACCTGGCAGAACGCGGACATCAGTAACAACTACCTCTACAACGGCGATTTCCGGGGAGCCCTCAATTCGATAAAGGCCAAGGCCATCGTCATGCCCGGCCGCACCGACCTATACTTCCCACCGGAAGACAACGAGATCGAAGTAGCCCTGATGCCGAACGCCGAACTCCGGCCGATAGAATCAATCTGGGGCCACCTAGCAGGCGGCCCCGGCTTCAACCCAGTGGACTCAAAATTCGTCGACGACGCCCTGAAAGAAATACTGGCCAGTTAGGCGAGCCCCCGGAGATAAAGGTTGCCACAACCAGTTCGTCCTGAGCTCCATCGACGGGCGGAGGCGCACTCGTGGTTCGACGGAGCTCACCACGAACGCTTGGAGGAGCGAACCAGGAACATCTCGCAAAAAAGCTGACAGCTGACGGCTGATAGCTGAAAGCTCATCTAGGAGGTAATCCATGCCTGACCTACGTTATGAACGTTTCCCAAACGGCCATTACGCCGTTTTCACCATGGACCGGCCCGACCGGCTGAACGCCCAGGGCGCGGCCATGCGCCAAGAACTGCGGGAGGCGCTAGATGAGTTCTCCGCTGACCCTGACATGCGCGCCGGTATCCTCACCGGGGCCGGAAGGGCCTTTTCCGCCGGCGCCGACCTCAAGGAGATGACCGACCTCTACAGCACACTGGCATCTCTGACGGAAGAGCAGCGGATCGAAGGCTACCGAGGCAACCAGCCCTTCGGCAGGAACCCCAAACCCTTCATCGCCGCGGTCAACGGTCTGGCCATCGGCGCGGGGATGGAGCGGGCCACTGACTGCGACATAAGAATAGCTTCAATCGAGGCCTATTTCGGCTTGTTCGAGGTGAAGCGGGGCATCATGGCCAACTACGCCATCAACAACCTGGCGCGAGTGATGCCTTACAGCGAAGCCGCGTACCTTATACTCACTGGTGACACACTGACTGTCGAAGATGCGTACCGCCTGGGTTTCGTGCACGAGGTCTTGACGCCCGAAGAACTGATGCCCCGGGCGGTTGAGATCGCTGAGATGATTGGCGCCAACGCCCCATTGGCGGTCCAAGGCACCAAGGCCGTGACCCAGTTCTGGCGGCGCTACGGCCTGGAGGAATCGTTGCAATTCACGGCCACCGTGGGAGACCGGGTGCTCAGCTCTGAGGACGCGTTGGAGGGGCCCAAAGCGTTCTCGGAAAAGAGACCGCCGGTTTGGCAGGGGAGATGAAAACCGCGGCTGTATCCAGCGGCGTGCATCGACAAATGAGAAGCCCCAGGTTCAAAACCTGGGGCTTCTCGAATTGGCTCGGGCTCGTATTTGGTCTTATTGAAGGTTGATTCTTATTAAGTGCCCGACCGCGCGGACGTTTTGTTTAACTGACGTTCGGCTTAAAGGTCGATGAGGAACAGATAGCCGAACCTCAAGATGCCTTCTTCTCCGAGCTGGCTCATGTCAACCAACCCGGACAGCCGCGCTGTACCCGAACCGGTTGCTCCGGCGAAGTCGCCGGTCGCGCTCAAGATGTTGCTTCCCCCGTTGAGAGGCGGCGCCGCTGTGGTGGAGTGGGTGAACCCGTTCTGACCGAAGAGCAGCGGTTGAACTGTCGTCTCGCTGCGGGTGACTATCTGCCCCTCCGGGAAGTTGAAAGTCGTCTTTCCGATTATTTTGAGACCATCTCCGTCTTCCGTGATGTTCGAAAGACAGTCGGTCACGTCACCTAAGACCTCGTTAGTGTCCGTGTCGATCAGATCGACCGTGAAACAGGTACTTTCATCAGCCGTTCCGTCGCCGTCGATATCCGGAGCAGTCGAGGTGAAAGCTTCTGCGGTGCCGACTAAAGCGACAGCTTTGGGGACCACTTTCGTCGTCGTCACCCCCCCCGCAGGCCGCCAGGGCCATTAAGGCCACCATCATGAATACGCCGATCAAAATCTTAGAGGACGGTATTGGTAGTTGCTTGGACCTGTTATACAAACCTTTTCCCCTGATAAATTTTGGAATCGCCGGACGTGTGCGTCACGTCTGGGACTGAGCCTGATCAACCCTCAAGGCGCCCATCGAGTCCAGGCCCCGGAAAATGAGATGAGCTTGTTAGTAATAAGATTCACAATCCGACCGATTGGGGAAAATCATTTGCCACCAACGGCGGGCGGGGCGTCATATTCAGAGGCGACGAAGCGCTCAATGGGAAAACGTTTGGAAGGCCATCGCAAATAATTATCGTATGATAATATCGCGTAATGACATATTATTGGCATTATACGGTGAAGTGGTCCGTTATTTGAACGTGGAAAAATGTTGAACCAAGTTCCGTTGGTGCGGAGGGTCAGGGGCGCCTATTACGGCTGGTGGGTGCTGGCTTCCACGTTTGTATTGGGCACGCTGTCGGGCGGGATTTTTTCCAACAGCAGCGGTATCTTCTTTGGCCCCATACAACGCGATCTCGGACTGAACAGCGCTCAGACCTCGTTGATCTTCAGCCTGGTGCGGGCTGAGGGCAGCATAGCCGGGCCCATAGTCGGCCGGTTGGTGGACAAGTTCGGTTCGCGGCCCATGATCATCTTCGGCGGGCTACTGGCCAGCTTTGGTTTCATTGCCCTCCATTGGGTGCACAATTATGTTCTGTTCATCGTCATATTTGTTGGCGTTGTGGGCATCGGTAAGAGCGCGGGTTTGGGCCAGGTGTTGGTCAGCGCGGTTAACCGGTGGTTCATCCGCCGGCGTTCCCTGGCCATGTCCATCTGCATCACCGGGTTCTCTTCTGGCGGCGCGGCCATCCTGCCGCTGATCACACTTGGCGTCAGCACCGTCGGCTGGCGCGATGTCATGCTTTACTCCGGGATATTCATGGGGCTCATCGTTATTCCCCTGGCATCCTTGGTCCGGCACTCCCCGGAGCACATCGGCATCGGTCCCGACCTGCCATTCCCGAAAGAAGGGGATTCCGACAGCCAGCCGCCCCTGGTCGACTTCACGGTGCGGCAGGCGCTGCGGACCAAATCGTACTGGATACTATTTACCGGTTCGGTGCTCAGGATCAGTCTCTGGGGCACAATCTCACTGCATTCAGTGGAGATGTTCGTCTGGAAGGGGATGTCCCACGAAATGGCAGGCCTGATGTTCTCGCTGATGTTCCTGCTATCCATTCCGTTGCGGTTGCTGGTGGGCGTCTTGGGGGACAAATTCCCGCTGCCGCCTATGATGGGCGCTGGGATGGCGTCAGCGGCGCTGGCAGCGCTGGCCATGCTGCTCATCGACGGAAATCTTGCCGTCTACCTTTTCGTGGCGCTGATGGCGATAGAGCAGGGGACCAGTACACTGAACTGGGTCTCTTTGGGCAACTTTTTCGGACGGACGAGTTTTGCCTCATTGATGGGCCTGATCAGCGTGGCCTTCAACATAGGGATGCTGATTACGCCGATCTACGCCGGATTGATGTTCGACAGGACCGGAAGCTATACCGTAGTGTTGGTCTCGTTCCTGCCCATCTACTTCGCCGCCGGAGCCTTCTTCTTGATGACCCGAAAGCCAGCGGTGCCGGTTATGCCCGGGCAACGGTTTACGGAAGGTAGGGCCTAACCCAGGTTCCGCAGCAGGCTGCCGAATCCCTGGATCGGCTCGGTCCACCCGATGCGTCGAAGGGCCAGCCAGATGGTGGCCTGGTTGACTGAGATCACGGTCTTGCCCAGTTTTTGTTCCAGGGGTTCCACCGCGTTCAGGCCCCGCCAAGCTGTGCCCGGCAAGAAGATTGTGTCGGCCCCGTCTTTCGCCACGGTGGGGACGAAATCGACGATGGTTTGGACCGTCTCTTCCTCGATCTCCAGGGGGTTCATGGAGTCCTGCATCCACGGTTCTCCGTCAGCGCTAAGCACTTCGAACCCAGCCTCCTCAAGCAGCGGTTTGAGCCTTTCACGCAGGTGAAAATGCCGGTAGGGACCGGCGATGCTGAGCTTCTTTGAGCCCATGAACTTGAACGCTTCGATGCAGGCCCCGACGGCGGTGATGGATTCCACTCCGCTGGCTAACTGCATCTCGTCGGACATCTCTTTGTCGAACTGGATATAGCCTTTGTGATAGGTGCCCGAGGTGCAAGCGTAGACCAGGATGTCGGGTTTGATATTGGAGAGGGAGCGCGCGCCCCGGATGACATCTTCGTTCATCTTATCGGCGTCGAACCCGAACAGGGCAGTGTCCACGGTGGCCGCCTCTTCGCTGGAGATGTCTATCTGGTGGCCCGTGTCTTCAGATGACTTGGGCTGGGCGCCCCAATCTCCGTTGAACATCCGCTCGAAGTGGACGGTGATCTCATGGGGCAGCACCCGGTAGAAGTCGGGTTCCACCACGGGGTTGGTGGAGGGCACCAATGCCCCGATACGCTTAGTGACAGGCATGTTTAGTTACGCTCCAATGAATCGCTAGGGATTAGGGGCTTTCCCAATTAATTAGTCCGCGGCACCGGCAGTCTTGGCGGGTGCGGCTTCGGTCAACTCGTAGAGGGTGCTACGGGCGCGGATCTGCTCGTCCCAACCGCGGAAACGCAGGTCGATCATCAGTCCGTCCGGCCCCTTGTACTTCCGGTTGGCCTTGCTGCTGCCGGGACACTCGGTGCCGCCATGGCCCTCGACGGTGGAAACAGCCCCGTCAAGGTCGTCGACGTAGAAGCCGATGTGGTGCACACCCTTCACGGTGGAAGGGCCTTCACCCAGATTGGGGGCATCTTCGGAGCCCATCTTCAGGATGGCGAAATAGATGTAGCCGTCGGTGAGCCATACCCCTTCCTCGCCGGTTTCGGCGGGCATCCGGCGCAGTTCGTCCAGGCCGAACACGCTCTTGTACCACTCGGCGGTCTCAGCTGGGTTCTCGGTTTGTAACGCTATGTGCTTGATCCGGTTGGCCATGGCTCCTCCATCCTTAGGTTGGTAACTGTTGCTGTTGAATAAACAATGGCGGGCGAGAGACAATTAGTCTCACGCCCGCCATTGTACATCGCGTTGCCGTATCGGGCTATTGAGTCAAAAGGCTGTTGGCCGATCAGTTCTCCTGGGGCGAACTCAGGAAAGTCTTGAGCACGCCGAGGGAGTAGCCGACACCGAAACTGACGCCGCCGCCCAGCATCAGGCCCCACACCGCGCTGACCAGGGAAAGGGGGTTTATCCCGGCCTGTTGCATCACGACGGCCAGGCCTAGTCCGGTGACCGCACCCACCAGAGTGCTGAAGATGGAACGCTTCCATGCTGGGACGGGGAACCACCTGAGCAGTCCTCCGGGCCTGCGCCGGGCAACCTTGACCTTGGCGCCAAGCTTGGCGTTCAGTCCGTTGGCCGCCAGAGGTGCGCTGGCTAGGGCTCCAACTCCGGCAACCGCAGAGACGCCGGTGGCCGCTAAAACGGTGGTGCCAGTGAAGCCGGAAACGCTCAGCTCGAAGGGGATATTGCAGAGTTCGATGGGCCCACTGAACAAGGTGCCCTTAACCACGTAGACACCACGGGCGTGGGAAGAGAAGTCCGCCGCGTTTATCGTGGTCACCCCCGAACTGATGTTCAGGTCCTTGCCTGCGAGTTCCGCGCCCAGTCCCTGGACTCCCCAGTGGAGGGAGGTGTCGGCCGGCAGGTTTATGCCGCGGATGGTCAGGACGGCTTCCGGGTCGATCTCGAAAGTTTCATCGGCCTGGTCTGGCAGGGTGAATGGCGAGGGTTGGCCGCCCTCGATGAGGATCTGAGGGCCACCACAATCGTCGGTATGGGTGCCGTCATGGGCCAACGCCGGGGGCGCCATGAGCCATAGGGCGAACACCAAGACCAGCGCTGCAACGGCAAATTGAGTGCAGGCGGTTCTCGTTTTCAATAAGGCTCCGAGGCTGTGCTATTGGGTATGGGCCTAGGCAACATCTTATACGAAAATCGGGGCGCAATGCCCGGGTTTGGAGATGAATATAGGTGGGTGGTGCGTGGAAGAGAGCAGAAACTAGCCTTCACCTGGGGCTGCTTCCAGCCAGTCTTCGCCGACCAGCACCGGACCGATGCCTTCAACCCGGACGAAATAGGCGGGCGAGATGTATTTTTTCGGTCCCTTCGCCGGACCCGTAGGCCTTGCCGGTCGTTTCAACGATTCCGCTCATGCCCATGACTCGTTCTTCGGGCGCCGGTTGGCGGGGGTTGTCGACCTCCGTGGCCTGGAGCACCCGCACGCGCTGCTAGACTCAAATTCAGGTGATTCCACCTTTCCTCTAGCGCCGCTAGGTCTTGCGGCTCTTCTGAGCTATTTCCGGTCCGGAACGAAGACCCTAGGCATCCTTGAGCCATTCTTCATAGATCAAGACTACCGGCAGATTGTCGATCCGGATGTAGTAAACAGGGGTCATGGAGTCACCCTCTTCAGACGCTGCGCCGCTGATCAGCCCAGCAATCTCCACGGTGGCGGTCTTCCCCATGGTTAACATGCCAGGCGGACGGGAACCCAGCTTCTAGTGCTGGCCCGGTGTCCTAACCCTGACCAGGCCCATTGGATGGAACTTAGGTCGCTTCATTAGGCTGGTTCAATCGCCGTTAACTCCGGAGGCATATATATCTGGATATCATTCCACGCCCGCTAAATCAATGGTAACCACACGTTGGGCGGGCTCGAACTCACCTACCCCGCTCGTCACGAGGCATAACGGATTTGAAGTTCGTTCCTATTCGTACTGATAGGTTTTTCTAGCCCTAATATCTCCTCTAATCCATGCCTGGAACGTACCATTGCATCCATTATGACCCAGGGAGACATGTGTTCTTTTGTCCGCGTAGAGTGTTCTTCCGAGTACCTTGCGATCCCTAGGGACCACTATATTCAAATCGGGCCAAGTTTGCTGATTTTCCTGAGTACTCAAAACTTAGGTCTGGGTCAGTTAACTTCAAAGTGGATGAGCGTCGGACGCTGACTGGCCCCGTAAAAAACGGAACCGCCATTCCGCTAACGGTCGTATCTAAATTCCCCGTTCCCGGCATAGGATGAGGTATTTTTTCTGAGGCCGCTTCCAACACACCATCGATTGTTACTCTGTGTTCCCCATCCACAGTTTCAAACTTTATGGGTACGACCTTTGGAGGGATTGCGTTACCAATCAATCCGCTGAAGGGCTCGAACCAGCCTCCAGCCTGACCAGACAAAATATTGCCAATGGCTTCTGCCTGTGTTTGTGAAGCTTGCTGATCAAGGTAGACACCTAGTGTCCAGTTGCCTTCGAATGGTTTACCTGGTATCTGAAGGTATAGCACAACATTCAGGCCACCCAATTCGGTACCACCATAATTTCCTTGATCTATTCGCAAACACAAAACTGCATCACACGGTAGATCACTCGGATCCCCACCGTAGTTGCATGGGCAAACTGTATTGCAGCTACACATTTCCAAAACGTCGCCCTGCATGTGCCACGATGTCGCAGTAGTCATCAACTCCACCTCAAGGTTAAGGGTCATATACTATCGTTCGTCAAATATATTAACTCATTTCAGCTTCCCTAAAGGTGACGCCAATACGTAGATGTCAATGTCATATAGCGAGACCTCTCTGGCTGCAGGAGTTACCGTACAGGCCAACGCCATCAGCACACCGATGGACAGCAGGACATGCACGATAAGCGCTAGTGACAGGGTTGATAGGTAGCGCATTATCAACTTAATTTCGGGGTGGCCTTTCCCTACCCGAAGGGCTGTTCGTCTGATTGCCATTCATGTCCGCACTTCCTGCAACGCCACCCAGGAGTCTTGGACGGAGACAATGAGAAACCGGAGAGCCACCTGAACGGGTTGATTACAATGGCGGTCCAAAACATGTTGGCCAACGGTTGTAGACCTGACCCGAATACCCCCAACGATGAACCCATCCACAAGCCGACCCTATTTTGGGCAGCACCCGGTTATTTTTGATTCTTCTTATCGGTTTTGATCTTGTTATAAGGATACTTATGTGTACTCTCAGGCACAATTCTTAGCCGAGAAAACACGTATGACTGCGCCCGGACACAATCTACTACTAACTCTTAATCAGTAGGTTCTAGGTTCGACCCCGAGGCGGGTCACCAGTAAATTAGGCCCGAAAAAGCCCAGATTTCTCGAATCTGGGCTTTTCTTTTTTGGCGTTTTGCACCCAATTTATTATTGTATACAAAAAGTACACAAACTTCTGGTAACTTCCTGATGCCATGACAACTGATGACTTCACTCACACACCACGAAGCCTGATTCGAATCGGCACATTTGTTCAACAATGGACAATGTACAGACTCAGACTCTCCGATTGGCTCTGACTTTTGCATAAACCGGTCGACTCGGGCCATCTTCAACGGTGCCATCCGGATGAAGTATTGTGTTGGCATACTCCCCGACTTCATCAATGGGGGCTTAATTTTGATGCACGATTATTCGTGGAGCCATTATGGAGTTGATCTCTAGTTGAACGCAGTCCAATGGCGCAACAATTTGGCGCATTCATTACCTTTTTACTATGGGTGGGTCATCGTCGCTAGCACGGTTGCGGTCAGTATCTCTTCGCGGACGATTATGGCGGTGGCTACTTTATCCGTATTTGTGGTGCCGATGACGCAGGACCTGGGATGGTCCCGCGGGCTATTTTCTGGTGCGGTCAGCCTAGGAGGCCTATGTGCTGTGTTCATTTCGCCCTTGGTAGGCAAATGGATCGACCAGCATGGTTCTGGGCTCCTACTGTCCATATCCTCATTACTAACGGGAATCTTGGCCGTTGGTTTGTCATTAGTAGGCAACCCAGCGGCGTTTTTTTCCATATATGTTCCTGGGCGAATGATTTTCTCGGGTCCTCTAGAGCTAGGAATTCCCACCGCGATCAGCAATTGGTTTATTCGGCGACGCCCCTTGGGGCTTGCCGCCGATAGCGTCGCCAAGGGGGCAGGACTCACTATCATGCCTCTGGCAGCCCAGTTCATCATCACAGGGTGGGATTGGCGGACTGCTTGGCTTGTCCTCGGTCTTTTGACATTTGCCCTAGGAGTGATCCCTCCGTTCCTACTCATGTCAAGACGCCCAGAAGATATGGGGTTAGAACCGGATCCATTGCCCGATGAAACAACCGAAGGCACAAGTAGTGAACCAGTTGGCGAGCCGCCTACACTACTGGAGATTGCCGAAACGAACTTCACCGTCAGCCAAGCGTTTCGCACCAGGGCTTTCTGGCTTCTCGCAGCCTTCTCCGCAGCGGGATTCATGGTGCAGGCCGGAGTCAGTCTGCACCAGGTAGCCCATTACATCAACCAAGGTCTGCCAGGTGCTTCGGCGGCATTAACCGCCAGCACATTTGCTTTCTCACAGATAATCAGCAGCCTCATTTGGGCCGCCTTAGCAAGACGCGTCCCCGTTCGGTTCCTACTGTCTACGGCGGCATTCGTTGTGGCCGCGGCGGCGATTGGCACTTCCGCCAGCGCATCTGTGCCCACCAGTTTGATAGCATCCGCGAGTGTTGGGCTGGGCGTAGGTGGCCTGCACTTTTTGACAAGGCTAGCTTGGGCAGACTACTACGGCCGGAATCATTTAGGGAGGATACGAGGCTTCGCGATGTCGGCGCAAATCGGAGGACAGGCCGTCGGACCAGTGTTAGCTGGGTTCATGTTCGATGCCACTGGCTCGTATCTAATGCCTTTACTAGTGTTCGCTGGCGTAGCGTCGTCGGCTGGTGTGCTAGTCTTGTTTGCTACACCGCCGAGACTTGTCGAATCAAAGCCCGATCCGATAGATCCAAGCTCTTAAACGTGTTTGATGAGCCGGTTCTACGCTATCCCGGAAAGTGCCCGAGCATCTCACCACCAGATATGACCATAGGAGGCGTTCCCAAACCTGCGAACCCTACGCAACGTCTGAGAATTGGGATCGAGCTCTCAACCATCTCAGTTCCTCCTTGATATTAACCTGAGCTCTGAGGCCTCTGAAATTGGTGCTAGCGCCGCGTCTATCGCCAGGGCCGCCCTTTCTTGCATATCCGGCAACACATGGGAGTAAATGTCCATCGTTGTTGCAACGCTGGCATGGCCCAGACGTTCGGATACAACTTTCGGATTAACGCCTTGCTCCAAAAGTATCGTGGCATGGGTGTGCCGTAGGCCGTGGATCGTCAGCTTTGGCAGTCCGGCCGTGGCTAACACCTTCTTGAACGCCCTGGTCGCTAGGTTGGGATCTACAGGCATACCAGACGCATCGGTGAACACATAACCGGAATCAGTCCATGCGTCGGAAACCTCTAGCTGGTCTGTTATCTGTCGGCCACGGATCTCGTGGAGAAGGGCGACAGTATCCGCGCTCAAGGCGATAGACCGTCTGGATTGCTCGGTTTTGGGTTGGCCTTGTTTACAATGAGCCGTGGTAGTGGACGAGAACAGATCCGTCACCGGAGGCCCCAGACAAACTCACGGTCATGAATCGGGATTCGACAACCAAACGCCCTTCCAGTAGTATTCATCGATCTCATTACAGATTTGGAGGGCATCATGCTTTTTCACGTTACAGCCAACCACGATCATATGACATGCCCAGCAAGGGCTGGTGGGAGAGATTCAGCTGAAGCAGTACAGGCACTGAAATGGATTGAAGGAAATGATGACGTGAAGGTGTTGGGGGTATACATATCGGGACCGCTTCATAGGGTATTTACTCTCTTAGAGGCGAGCGACTTTGATGCCGTGACTGCCTTGCTACGTGACCAGCTGCTAATCGGCAAAGCCGAAGTTTTACCGGTGAGTGACGCCATCGCTCGAAGAAAACAAGGCGGGCATTGGGGAACCTAGGAAAGCCCGTCGCCGGAGGCCCCAGAGAAACTTAAGTCACCGTAACGGGTCCAGTTGTTGTCTGGCGAGTGATTTAGACGTAACATCTATCTACCAATATCTACCAAGGTCGGGTTGTAAAGCAATAAGGATTGGCAGATATAGGCCTAATGTTTTCGGACTTAAGTGAGACGATGAAGAAAAGAATGGTGATTATCTCCTTGACGGCGGCTGTGATTCTGCTGGGTATATTCGGCGGTATGGCGGCCGCCCAAGGGCAAGAGGAAGACAAAACCATACGTGGGCCCGATACCCTGATATCGAAAATGGCCGAGATACTAGGAATCGACGAAGACCGAGTTGAACAAGCGTTTAAACAGGCTGCTTCAGAAACACGGGATGAACGTATGAAGAACCATTTGGCTAGGCTCGTGGAAACAGGCAAAATTACTCAGGAACAAGCCAACCACAAATTCGAATGGATGAAGGAAAACTCTGGGCTCTGGAAGAAACATTCCCGATTTGGCAATCCCCATGACAAGCACGGCAACCGGAAGGGCCACCACGATCATATGAAGTAATAGAGACAATCTCCGATTGATCCGAAGACGTATCCATGGTCATCGCGGAGTTCCACTAATCCACTTGAGAGGATGTAACGGCATTGCGGCGGTTGTGGCCAAGAAATCGAGTGGGATGGTCTTCCCTAGGAACCGTGACGGAGGCGCCAGAAAACTCCCAGTTGCTGGGTCAAGTGTGAAAGTGTCAGCTAGGCTGCATTCGACTCTTTTTTCTGTTCTGTCTTCAATTTATTTTGGGTGAGCGTTGCATGGAACTTTTTCTGGTCCGAGTGCTCCATGATAAACCTGGAAAAATCTTTGAATTCTGGACGGATCAACGTTGGTGAAAGAGTCTGTGACACCCCATGTTGATAGAGAGATTTGGCCTTCAGGTATACCACTGTAAAAACGCGCGACGCCCCAAAGTTTACTCAGCGAAACGTCTGAGAATGATTTTTTCAATGAATCAAGGTCTTCTTTTTTTACAAGGTTATAGCTGATTACGATATTTCCGTGTTCCATGTTATGAACTACAAGTTCATCTGGTAATTCTTCTTCATAAAATCCACATTTTGCCCACCTAGGCCAATGGTGACCTGACGTTGGAGGGATGTGGCCTAGGTCGGTGTAATTGACAGAAGTCGGTTCCGAAATATGCTGGCTATAACGGGCAATCTCGTAATGGACTCCGGGCATTTCTGTTGTTTTATAAACTGAGCGGCTGTTATCACCACTTCCCAACTTGAGGCCGGCGAAGGCGCAACCGATAATCATAAGGATAATAACCACGGCGGATGCGATCCGATAACAAATATTAAGCTTAATCCACTTGCGCCATGTGGAATTGACCACGTTGTTGGATTGATTGGTTCTCGCGCCTGACCTCCTGAGGCGTCGTTTTGAAAAGGGCAATGGGCTGACCTTCCTGTTTATTATGAAAATATTTAGAGTATTGCTTTGGATCCGTGCATGGTCATCTCAAAAAAGACAAAAGTGAAAGAACTATCTTTGTCCGTATATTAGCATCCGAGGCATAGTGGATGAGACAGACCTGTCACCGGCGGCCCCAGACGAACTTAATGATGTAGTTTTGTTAGGTGCCAGGTTTCAGTCCCGTTTAGCCCCAATTTATTCTTGTACTGTAGGCACGGTTTTAACCGTTAGCCTCAAAATCGTGCCTGCTGTGCACGCCTATGTACAAAAAGCAACTTACTCTTAATCAGTTGCTCCCAAGGCCCGCACCCTAGTATCACTCTGCGCTTTTAATCAACAAAATATGGGGCGATACTTATCCAGGCCGATAAAGATCAAGAGGCGAACGATTCCCTACCCACGCAGACATGTTTTTGGCGTGACGACCTGAGCCATTAAAATTATTTGACCCTGTGTAGGTAGGGTGTATCTCTTCTCTCTCTAACGCATTAATAGGGTAGTTAGTAACCTGGCAGCACGGTGTCATATTATTTTGTTAAACGCATCGGAATGTTCCCCGCACAGGAAATAAACAAAGCCTTGCACAAAACGGAGCTCTGGCATCTTTATTACTGGGCAAGAAAGACCGTCTTCACTGTGCGGTAGCGAGGCTCTAGATATCAAATGACATCAGGTGATCGAAAATTTTACCGCTACAGATTTGTTATCGCTGGCCTCATCCTGGCGGCGCATTTTTCTGTAGGTCTCAATTTCTTTTCAGTATCTCCGGTCTTGCCACTGATAATGGAAGATTATGGGATAACCCGTGCTACTGCCAGTCTTCTGGTAGCCCTCGCCCTTCTGATACATGCCGTATTCGGATTACCAGGAGGGGTCATAGCCGCCCGTTTTGGTGTGAAACGAGTGTATTTTCTGGCATGGCTACTGGTAGGTATGTCGGTCTTCTCATCATTTGTGAACAGTTTCTCCACACTATTGGTTTTGCGATTGGCGTATGGAATCGGGTTTGGCGTAATAATACCGGCAACGGCGCCGCTGCTGATGCAATGGCTAAAACCACGTGAAATCACCGTTATGAACGGTCTGGATATCGCGGCATTGACTTTAGGCGTTGCGCTCTCAGTGACAACTGTAGCCCCGATTGCGGAAGGGATCGGTTGGAAGAATGCGTTAAGCGTGTTCGGGGCAATTGCGTTGTTAGGCGCGCTGGCGTGGGCTCTTCTTGGGAGATCACTGCCATTAGAACATCAGGCTATTTCAGTCACTAACATCACTTTCAGTGATATTTCAAGCGTGCTACGCAATCCTGTCATCCTGCTCCTCGCGGCTGCAGATGCATTAGTCTTTATGCAGTACACGGCACTAACTGGATGGCTGCCAACGTTTTACGGTGAATCGCGAAATATGTCTTTGGCACAGGCAGGATTCGTCACAGGGTTAATCCCTCTCATTGGCGTCGGCGCCGTTTTAGCAGGAGGTGTCCTCCCATTACGTATATCGGATAAGAGGATCTTTTTCGTGGTCCCTGGATTTCTTATCGGAATAGGTGGTCTAGGTTCGTTCTTATTAGAGAGTAACATTGGGATTTTGGTTTCCGTGTTGATATTAGGGATCGGAAGTTGGTCTTACCCTCCCACACTTTTAACCCTACCTATGGGTTTAAAGGGTATGACTCCTGAAAAGGTGGCAGTAGTGTGGGGTACTTTTGTAACTGTATCCGGCATAGGCATGTTCGTTTCTCCAATAGTCGTTGGGGCCATTCGGGATTATTGGGGAACATTTGTGCCAGGATTTATGATATGGGCAATCGGAGCGTGGCTATTGTTCATTGCAGGTTTTGCGTTGCCGCCATCGGTAAACGACTATTCGGAGGCCCGACAATCAGAGAACTGAACCGGCTGTTACGGCCAAGTGTCGGATAGGTATCTGGCCATGGCCGTGGAGATTATCATTCACTGGCGAATGTTCGCCAAGGCCTAAATGGTCAAACCAGCATGCTTTCATGGGTACCCATGTGTTGACTTTCGGCACTGCCATAAATAAACTACCCGCATGGCACCACGAACCGGTAGGCCACGCACTGGCAGGAAGCCCAATTTCATTGTCCGGATGAACCCCGAACATGCTGCCGCTGCACGTCAAGCTGCCAGGGATGCAGGTAAGCAGGTTGGACAGTGGCTGGAAGAGGCGATCACAGAGAAACAGGAGCGCGAGAAGGAGGCAGGTAATGTCACTAAGGCAGATTGCTAAGGAATTGGAGATCAGCCCCGCTTACCTGTCGTACATGGTCAATGGGAAGAGGCCATGGCGGAAGGATCTGTACCAGCGTTACATGGGGGTTGTTAACACTTTTGTTAACAGTGATGGAGATATTGTTAACACTACGCCCGCCGACAACAGAGGCGGGATTGGTGGCACCGACTGGGTTCGAACCAGTGACCTAGCGCTTATGAAGCGCCCGCTCTAACCACTGAGCTACGGTGCCACCTGAAGACCACCCGGCCAGCCGCCAGGGTGCGCCTCTCAAAAAGCCGAGCGTCTCCCCGAAGAATCGGAGGACCTCGACCACTAATGTTAATGGTGGCCGTTTCACAGTGTCAATTGGCCTGGAAGCCATCTGGCGGTTTAGAATTATCCTGTAATGACCGCATCTGAAGAAAATTCGCCACAAGATATTGGCGGGCATCTATCCCCGAACGAGCACTCGCGCGAGACTGCTGAGCGGCTGCGGACGGCCGTTGCCGACCTGGCCTCCCAACTGCGGCCTTTTCCGGGATTCTTCGGCATGATCACCATCCAGGCCATCGAACTGGAGCTGCCGGTCGGTTTCGGGTTCCAGCCGCCGCTGGAACTGGGGTGCGTGGTGGTACTGCCTGACGGAGAGATATCGGAACTGGATCTGAAGAACATCCCGGGGCCAGACGGGCCGGCGGACGTGGACCAAGTGGAAGAGTTCACTGAGTTGGACCTCCCCCCAGAGCAATACATCGCCTACGCCACGGTGGCGGTGCAACTTTTGCAGGCAGAGATCGAACGCCGGAATCCAGCCCGGCCCTAGATTCTTCCGTCTGGGTCCAGTCCCAGGGCAACCCGTCCGTATTGCAGCCCGCCGATCTCCATGATGAATCCGTCGCGACGCACGGCCGCCTGAATGTCTCGGTGGAATCGCTGGGCGGCCCCAGAATTGAAGATGGCGTGGCCGCCGCTGAACTCGAACAGCCGGTTGACCGAACTCAAGCAGAGCTGGGCGATGAAAGCCTTGTCCCGGCGTAAACGGGCCCGTACCAGCGTCCTGAAAGCTTCCCCGGTCTGTGCCATCTCCAAAGTCTCACTAACGTCGCTCCTCATTAGGGCACGGGCGGCGTCTAGCTCGGCAGAGGATTGGGAAAGTCGCAACTGTACCCCATCTAGGTCCGCAGTCCTCCCAGGCCCGGATGTGCCGGTGAGCTGGGAGGTATATTCATCGATCATCCCCTGGGCGATGCCGATCATCGGGGCGACCAAGTCCCAACCAAGCAATACTAGCGCCGGCAGACGGTAACGGCCTTGCTGGTGGACCACCCACCCATTCTGGTCCTCTCCGCCGGCCCTATCCCGATTCAAGCTCCGGTGATGAGGGACGAAGGCGTCTTTGATCACGATGTCGTTGCTCCCGGTGCCCCGAAGCCCTGAAACGAACCAAGTGTCGACGACCTTGTAATCGGAGCGCGGAAGAAGCAGCCAGACCAGCCCTTCAGGAAGGTTGGCGCCCACCATTACCCAACTGGCGGCGTTGCTACCGCTGGAGAACTCCCACTGTCCGGAAAGACGGAACCCGCCGTCTGTCTTCTCCAGTGTTGACCTGCCCGGATTCAAAGAGCTAGAGAGCAGAACATCGGGGCTCTCCCCGAAGACATCCTGCTGAGCCTCGAGGGGCCAATAGCCCACCAGCCAAGAATGGGCCGCCCAGAGACTGTAGCACCAGGAAGTGGAGGCGCAGCCGCTGCCCAGTAGAGCCGCGACTTCCAGCATCAGTCCATAATCGACATCGAGGCCGCCGAACCGGCGGGGCACGCCGATCAGGTGAAGCTCCGACGCCAGTAGATCTCGGACCGATTCATCAGGAATACGGCGGAGTTCCTCCGTCTGACCTGCCCGCCCCCTGAGGACCGGGACCAATTCCGAGGCTCTTCTGAGCAACTCCTCCGGGGCCAAAACCTGATCAAACATGAATCTTCCTAAGTACTGGGTATGATTTGGAAAAAGTCGGAGCTTTTCCGACTAAGAGGTGGGTTCTGCGAGGAAGACCGGGATCAAGCGGTCGGTCTTGTCCTGGTACTCCTGGTAGGGTGGGAACGCGGCGACGGCGATATCCCAGAGCCGGACTCTCTCGGCTGATTGCCCGATCTCCCGGACCCGCATCGACTGAACCTGTGTCTCGTCCTGAATCTCAACGTTCGGCTCAGCTATGAGGTTGTGGTACCACAGCGGATGTTTGGGCGCTCCGCCCTGTGAAGCCACCAGGATATAGCTATTTCCGTCCACGACCTTCATCAGAGGAGTCTTGCGGACCGCGCCAGTTTTTAACCCTTTGTTGGTCACGATGATGACTGGCAGGCCCGTGTCCCTTAAGGTCAGGCCGTCGGTGCCACCGCTCCCTTCGTACAATTCCACTTGGTCCTTGACCCAATCCCTGGGGCTGGGTAAGTATTCGCTCATGGCTGCCTCCTCATGCAAAAACGGCTTTCAAAAGTCTGGACTTGTCGTATTTGCGCACATGATAGCAAAACGGAGAAGACTGCGGGGCTCAGCTACGTAAATAAAGGGGCCACGATTGACATGGGGCGGCGTTAGCCTTAGATTTGCTGGCGGCCTCACCTGTGCACGCCTAAACAGGTGGACTGATGGCCGGGTGCAAATCTTAGAATGTGAGAATATGACGCAATTTCCTCAACATGACCTTGAATACTACTTCGAAACCGCCCATGAGCTCGCCGAGCGCGTAGCGGCTCAGGCTGACCAGATCGACGAAGAACGGCAGATTCCCCCGGAGCTGGCGGGCGAGATTGCCGATAAGGGATTCTTCCGGCTGCTCCTGCCCGAATCACTGGGCGGCGCACAACTGGGCCACACCGATTTCCTGAAGATCGTGGAGATCTTCGCGGCCTTGGACGGCAGCATGGGCTGGTGCATCAACCAGAACAACGTCCATGCTACCAACGGGCTTCGAATGCCGCTGAAAACGGCGGAGGAGATCTACGCGGAATACCGGGCGGTGGTGACCAACGGGCCGCCCACTGCGTCCGTAAAAGCGGTCCCCTGCGACGGGGGCTACCGGCTCAGTGGGCGGTGGGATTTCAGCAGTGGGTTCACTCACGCGACCTGGATCGCGGCCCTGGCCCCCATTGTGCCGGAGGGGCAGGAGCGCGAGGCGTTCTTCAACCGGCAAGGAGCAATTATACTGCTGATGCCCAAGAAAGACGTGACGTTCGTGGACTTCTGGCCGGTCCACGGTCTCAGGGGTACCGCCAGCTTTAGCTTTGAAGTCGACGATATGTTCGTGCCCGAATCCAGGACCTATGACCCAACCAGCCAACCCCGCGAGGACGGCCCCGTGTACGCGATCCCGACCACATTATTGTTTGCGTCGGGGTTCTCGACTACGGCACTGGGGATCGCCAAATCGAGCCTGCAAACCGCCATGGACCTGGCGGTGATCAAGATACCGGGGCGGGCGACCAGGCTGTTACAGGACGAGACCACGACCCAAAGAATAATCGGTGAAGGCGAGGCGATCTGGCACTCAGCCAAGGCCTTTCTCCGTGAAGCCCATGCGTCGGTCTGGGAGAGTGCTCAATCGAAAGAGCCGTTGACGATAGAGCAGCGGGTCAAGCTAAGGCTGGCCTGCACGTTCGGAATCCGGAAGGCCAACGACGTGGTGCGGATGGCCTATGAGCTGTGCGGCTCCAACGCCATACTGCAGACCAATCCCGTCCAACGCCAATTCCAGGATATAAGTGTGGCTTCGCAGCACATCCAGGGAAGGGCCACGCACTTCGAGACCGCAGGCCAGTTCTACATGGGGATGGAGCCTGAGGGGAATTTCTAGCGGGGAGTTGGTGGTTTGGCTACGATGTGGTGGGACAAAACCCAGCCCCAAGAAAACACGGTGAGCCGCTTAATCTTCGAGGTTGATGTCGCCGCTGCGGCCGCCGCTTTTCTTGACTAGACGCACTGCTTCGATGCGCATGCCACGGTCCACAGACTTGCACATGTCATAGAGGGTCAAGGCAGCAACCGATACAGCGGTGAGAGCTTCCATCTCGACGCCGGTGCGGGCGGTGGTCTTAGCGGTGGCGGTGATCTCTATCCGGTATTCCGCCTCGTTTAGTTTCAGGTCAACGTCCACCCGGTCTAAAGCCAGGGGATGACATAGCGGGATAAGCTCTGAAGTCTTCTTGGCGCCCATGATTCCGGCCAGTTGGGCGATGGTCAGTACATCGCCCTTCTTCATCAGCCCCTCTTTGATCAGCCGTAGCGTCTCAGGTTCGGTGGACACGTAACCCCGGGCTACGGCCTCCCGGCTGGTGACGTCTTTGTCGCCCACGTCGACCATCTTGGCGTTTCCGTGTTCGTCCAGATGCGTCAGATGAAGGTTAGGGTCGTTGTTAGTGGTGGACATAATGTATTAATGCTCCGAGCCGGGCGGCTACTTCGCTGTGCCGGCCTCTTTGGTGGCCAAGGCGTCGGCCAGTTCATTGCCACGGTCGCCGTTATGGCCCCGGACCCAGAGCCAGGAGATGTCTCGATTCTTGACCAGCCGGTCCAGTTGGTCCCAAAGGTCGTGGTTGGCCTTGCGTTTCCAGCCTTTGGTCATGGTGTTGATCACGTAGGTGCTATCTGAGCTGATCAGCACCTTGACCAATGGGTCGACGGCCTCCAGTCCCTTGATGACGGCGGTCATCTCCATGCGGTTGTTGGTGGTCTGCGGCTCGCTTCCCGATAGTTTCTGCTGGTTGCCATTCTGTTCGATAACGGTGCCCCAGCCGCCAGGGCCGGGATTGCCCTTACAGGCGCCGTCTGTGTGGATGACTATATCGTTGCTTTGCATCGATGCTATCAGCCCTCAGCCCTCAGCCCTCAGCTTTTCCTGACTGCTGACCGCTGACTGCTGAAAGCTCGTTATCCCCCTATCTGGTACATCTCTATCTTTCTCGGCGAGCCCTTGCCGTTGGGTGAGGCGGCCCGTTCCTCCGAATAGCGGTCGGAGCGGACGGTCCAGATGCCCGTGATCAGCTCCCTCAGATCGTCGTCGGTGGCGCCGGCCCGCATTGGATCCATGAGGGAAACTCCCTCGCTAGCGAAGAGGCAAGTGAAGATCTTGCCGTCGGTAGACAGCCGTACCCGGGCGCAGTCGCCGCAGAAGGGCTTGGTCACCGAGGCGATGATTCCAATCTCACCGCTGCCGTCCCTATAACGGTACCTTGTCGCCACCTCGCCTTGATAGTTGCTTTCTGTGGGTTCCAGGGGCATTTCCGCGTCGAGGCGGGCAATGATCTCTTCGGCGGACAAAACGTGTTCCGAACGCCAGCCGTTCACGTTTCCGACGTCCATGTATTCGATGTAGCGGACGATGTGGCCGGTTCCATGGAAGTAGCGGGCCAGGTCGACGATGGTGTGGTCGTTGACGCCCTTTTGCACCACACAGTTGATCTTGATGGGCGAAAGGCCGACTTCAGAGGCGGTCTGGATGGCTTGCAAAACCCGCTCGGTGGTGAAGCCGCGGCCGTTCATGGCCTTGAAGACCTCGTCGTCTAGGCTGTCCAAGCTGACGGTGATGCGGTCCAGGCCGGAGTCCTTCAATTTTTGGGCAAACTGGCTGAGCAGGTAACCGTTGGTGGTCAGAGTGAGGTCGTCGATGCCATCGATGGCGTTCAGCATGCCCAGCAGTTGGGGCAGGTCGTTGCGCAACAGCGGCTCGCCGCCGGTGACGCGCAACTTCTCGACGCCCAACTCGGCGAAGAAGCCCACCAGCCGGGTCAACTCCTCAAAGGTGAGGATGTCGGCCCTGGGCAGGAACTCGTAGGCCTCTCCGTAGATCTCGGCGGGCATGCAATAGGGGCAACGGAAGTTGCATCGGTCGGTAACGGAGATGCGCAGGTCCCGCATGGGCCTGCTGAATTTGTCAGTGAGCATTCACCTATCAACTATCAGCTTTTTCAGGGATTCCACCGTTTTTTGGGCGGCGTTGGCCCGGTGGCTGATCTTGTTTTTGACTTCCAGGGGTAGTTGGGCCATGGTCTTGTCACACGAGGGCAGATAGAACACCGAGTCGTAGCCAAAACCGTCGTCCCCCTGGGCGTTGTATTGTATCACTCCGGCCACGAAACCCTCCGCCTGGGCGGCGAGGGTGGGCTGCTGAGAGGTAGGTTTCGCCACTGTAATCACGCACCGAAACCGCGCTCCCCGCTCCTCCCACGGCACTTCCTGGAGGTTCTTCAACAGCAACTGAATGCGGTCGTCGTCGCTGATACACGAGTCGCCGCCGTAGCGGGCCGAGCGGACACCGGGTTCGCCGGAGAGGGCGTCGACTTCCAGACCCGAGTCGTCAGCCAGCGTCAGCAGCCCTGAGATGGCCGCGTACTCCGAGGCCTTCAGCCAGGCATTCTCCTCAAAAGTCTCCCCGGTCTCCTCGACCTCGTGGGTGATACCTAAATCCCGAAACGAGACCAGCTCAAAGGGTATCCCTTGGAGCAGGTCGACATACTCATGCATCTTGCCGGTGTTGCCGGTGGCGATGAGGAGTTGGGTAGCCACTCTAGATCGTCCCCTGCTCGGACATCTCAGCTAGTTCGCCTTTGTCCAGGCCCAGCCACGAGCTGTAGATGTGTTGGTTGTGCTCGCCAACGGTGGGGCCGGCGTGCTCCACCGCGCCGGGAGTTTCGCTGAACTTGGGGATTACTCCCAGCATCTTCGTCTTGCCCAGCTCAGGGTCGTCGATTTCGATGATGTCCTCGCGGGCCTGGTAGTGGGGGTCGTTCATGATCTGAGGGGCGTCGTAGACCGGGCCCACGACCGCTCCGGCAGGCACAAGGTTGTCCATTGTCTCCTTCAAGTCCCGCTGCCCCAGCCATCCTTGCAGTTCGACGTTCAGTTCATCGCGGTTCTCCAGGCGGGCGGCGTTGTCCTTGAACTCCGGCCGCGTGATCAGGTCTGGCATGCCTATCGCCTGGGCCAGACTCTCAAAGGTGCTCTGAGATGTTGCGGAGAGTCCAAGCCAGCGGTTATCGGAGGTCTGGTACAAGCTGCGGGGCGCGGCGTCGGGGAAATTATTGCCCACCCGCTCTCGGTTGATACCCAGCATGTCGAACATGGTGATGTGGGGGATGCAGAGCCGGAAAAGGGGCTCGAAGAGGCTCACGTCCACCACCTGGCCCTTCGCGTCCGGATTTCCTGAGGCGTCGCGGTGATAAAGGGCCATCATGCCGGCCATCGCCCCGAACACCCCAGCGATCTCGTCAGCCAGGGGTATTGGCGGCAGGTTGGGCGCAGTGCCCGGGAACCCGGTCATGTTGATGTAGCCGCTCATGCACTCGGCGATGGTGCCGAAGCCGGGCCGGTCCTTGTATGGGCCGGTCTGGCCGAACCCGGAATAACGCAGCATCACCAGTTTTGGGTTCACTTTGTGGAGATCATCGGGCCCCAGTCCCCAGTTCTCCATAGCGCCGGGCCGGAACCCTTCGATCAAAACGTCGGCCTGGACCGCCAGCTTTTTGAGGACGGCCTGGCCTTCGGGCGTGCCCAGGTTTAGTGTGATGGACTTCTTATTCCGGGAATGGACCTTCCACCATAGCGAGACGCCGTTGGCGAAGGGCCCCCAGTTGCGCAGTGGGTCCCCCGAGCCGGGGCGTTCCACCTTTACAACCTCGGCACCGAAGTCGGCCAGCAGGCTGCTGGCGGTGCCCCCGGCGACGATGATGGAAAGGTCCAGGACTTTCAGGCCCGCGAGAGGTCCTTGGGCTGTGGTCAAATTTACCCCCGTTTCGACGTGTTTTTAGGCCTCGGATTTGGCCCGATACGAGTGGGTTAATACTACCAGCCGCCCGGTGGCTGGAAAAGGCGGGCGCAAGGCCGTCCATAATTACCGAATCTAGCCTGTATCCGGGTGGGGGTCTCTGCTATAATCTGGGACGATTCCGGGGTCATCTTTCTTTAGCCGGATTTGCAACCCCAAGCGGCCCAAAGCAAACAATAGGCCATGTTAGATAATTATTTCAGGGAATATGGGCTCATTGCCATCTTCGTGGTGGTGGCCATCGGTGTCCCAATCAGCATGCTGATGATGTCCCACATGGCTGGCCGCATCGGTCTTCGGCCCAACAAGCCGACCGCCGTCAAATCCGAGACATACGAGTGTGGAGTGGAGTCCATCGGCGGACGCTGGGAGTTGTTCAACTTCCGCTATTACATGTTCGCCATCCTCTTTGTCATCTTTGACGTTGAGGTTGTGTTCCTTTATCCCTGGGCGGCCAAGTTCATGCAACTGGAACTGTTCGCGCTGATTGAGATGGCCGTGTTTGTTGGGATATTGGTCGTTGGTCTGGCCTATGCCTGGCGCAAGAATGACCTAGAGTGGAGTTAGGCACGCCGATGTCGTTGGAGCTAACACCGGGGGGCGGGCCCCTACAGTCACGAACGTGGGATTTGGACCGTTATGAAGGCTCGTTGGTCCAAGACCTCAAGGACGCCTCGATAGAACCTCTGGCCGAACCCACCATCGAGGTCCCCGACGACCTCAAGAACAACCTCATGATCACTTCGGTCGACGCCTTGGTGAACTGGGGTAGGAAGTCGGCTTTGTGGCCAGTGACCTTCGGGCTTGCCTGCTGCGCGTTTGAGATGATTGCCAGCGCCATGGGCCGCTTTGACATCGCCCGCTTCGGCATGGAAGCGTTCAGGGCCTCGCCCAGACAGGCTGATTTGATGATCGTGGCCGGCACGGTGACCTGGAAGATGTCCCCGGCGATCAAGCGCATCTATGACCAGATGGCCGAACCCAAATGGGTCATCTCAATGGGCGTTTGCGCCACCAGCGGCGGCCCCTACTACGGCTCCTATAGCGTTGTGCCAGGCGTGGACCACATAGTCCCGGTGGACGTCTATGTGCCGGGTTGCCCGCCCCGCCCCGACGCCCTGCTCTACGGCATCATGGAGCTTCACGAGAAGATCAAGAAGTACCACAACCTGCCCCAAGGCCCCAACCTCAACCCGTTTCGGAGCGGCCCCAAACAGGACGGCTCCTAGATGGCCGTTCAACAGTTGAGCGGCTCGGATTTATCTTCCCTGGTCGGCGCCGGTGTTCCGGATTCCGTTGAAAGGGAAGAAGATGGCGTACTTTGGGTCAAGGCTCCCAAGATCGCCGATGTTTGCGGCTTTATGAAATCGGACGCGGGGCTGGACTTCAATTTCCTGAATTCCATCTCCGCCGTCGACTACATCAACCATTTCGAACTCGTCTACCATTTGACCTCGTTGAACAAACGCCACACAGCCATCGTCAAGACACGCCTGGACGGGCGTGAAGATCTGTCCCTACCCTCGGTCTACCACCTGTGGCGCGGAGCTGATTTCCAAGAAAGGGAGATCTGGGATCTGATGGGAGTCAGTTTCTCAGGACACCCAAATATGAAAAGAATAATGCTGTGGGAGGGCTTCGAAGGCCACCCGCTGCGGAAGGACTATCTGTAGCAATCAGCCATCAGTATGCAGCTAATAGCTAGCTGACCGCTGACCGCTGAGAGCTGACTGCTCCA
>Ga0207990_1000299_pt1 | contig 29491 bp, 29 predicted proteins | sample ETNtaG_8_FD_185780 | JGI IMG/M metagenome (GOLD analysis project Ga0207990, IMG submission 185780) | Marine microbial and viral communities from oxygen minimum zone, Eastern Pacific Ocean - ETNP201406SV75 (SPAdes) (version 2) | ecosystem: Environmental > Aquatic > Marine > Oceanic ...
AAGTAAATAAATTATTGGAAGAAAGATTAAAAGAATAATCTATCCTGTAAGTGTAAATTAAGCATATTTCTAAAATCTTTAAGTATTATTGCTCTTTCTTTGACTGGTGTATGAACTATATGATCAATAAACCCATAGAAACTTAATATAAATAGATCGGTCTGCCTATCCAAAACATTATCAGTTTTTCCTGGCCAACCCCGCTTAATAATATTTTTTATCTTACTTGCTATCACCCTTTTATTGGCTTCTCTAAACTCCAAACAAACTGGAATAAAACTACAAACTTCCCAGTGCAAGTCTGCATCAGCACCTAAGTCAGATACAAAGTCTTCTAAGAACGTATCAAATACGCTTTTGAAATCTCCAGGAGTTTTAGCTCCCTTAGTCTTTTTATCTAAGGATCTGTAGGTTGATTTCCAGTTTTTTTTCTGTTGCTCCAGAAAAATATCTTCCATTGAAGTGTAATATTTGGTTATTATAGAGAAGTCTACATTCAGTTCCTTAGAAATAGACAACAGACTCACTACGTCAACCTTGTGGTCTCTTCTAACAGAGCTAATAGCTTGTTTAACTATTTTATTTTTTAACTTAGTTTCTTTATTTTTCAATTAAAGTAAGAAGATATTCATCTTGACTGTTAAAAAGGTTTAAGTTCAACATGATTTAAGTGATAAACATTGTGAGAGTCTCAGCTACATAAGCAGGTTTCTCAACACCCTCAATTTCCATGGTAATTTCAGTTTTCAATAGATACCTTCCATCCCCTTTGTCATCAACTGAAACAAGCTTACTGTGAGTTCTTACTTTAGAATCTACATTTACTGGATTAATAAACCTCACCTTATCTAGCCCATAGTTAAATGCATGTTTTAGATTTTCTGGAGCTAAGATAGCCTGAGCTGTTAAGTGAGGAACCAAAGAGAGAGATAAAAATCCATGGGCTATGGTGGATCCAAATAGAGGAGTAGCTTTTTCCGAATCCACATGAATAAACTGATGATCTAAAGTTACATCAGCGAACTGATTGATCCTTTCTTGATCCACTTCAAACCACTCAGAAGTCCCTATCTCTTGACCTACATAGTCAACTAACTTTTCTGCCGGTACTAGTCCTATCATATTATTCTCCTGACTTTATTAAATGTTCTTTATATTCATCCCTTAAATCTCTTTTCAATAATTTTCCTGTTGCAGTGTGAGGAAGTTCTGAAACAAAAATTACGTCATCAGGCATCCACCACTTCGCAACTTTATCCTCTAAGAAAGCTAAAATTTCTTCTTTAGAAGGATCTTTACCATCTACTTTGACAATTAATAATAAAGGACGTTCATCCCATTTTTTATGTAAAACTCCAATTACACAGGCTTCAGCCACCTCAGGATGTCCTACTGCAGCATTTTCTAGGTCTATGGAACTTATCCACTCCCCTCCTGACTTTATAACATCTTTACTTCTATCAACGATTTCCATAGATCCTTCTGGGTGAATCTTGGCTACATCACCAGTATCAAACCATCCATTCTCATCCAAAGAACTTTCGTTGGTTTTGAAATACCTCTCAACAATGGTAGGCCCTTTTACAAGTAGACGACCGAAAGCAACACCGTCTTTTGGTAATTCATTACCTTCATCATCTGCAATAGTCATTTCTACTCCAAAAAAAGCCTTCCCTTGTTTCTCTTGGAGGTCGTAGCGACTCTCTATGTCCATGTTATCCATTTCTGCTGTTCGGCTTGTGGCAGTTCCTAAAGGACTCATTTCGGTCATACCCCAACCATGCATAAGAAAAACATTATGTTTTTCTTCGAATTCTTGAATCATAGCTCTTGGAGCTGCAGATCCTCCCACTAATGCAGTAGAAACTGAATCTAGTGTCTGGTTTGTTTCATTTAAATATTGCAACAGACCTAACCAAACTGTTGGCACTCCCATCAAAAGATCAGGTTTTTCTTGATCAATAAGCTCAAAAATGGAAGCTCCATCCATCAAAGGACCAGGTAATACCAATTTAGCTCCAAACATTGCTGAAGCATAAGGGATGCCCCAAGCATTAACATGAAACATTGGAACCACAGGTAAAATTACGGAAGAACTCGATACCTTGCCAACATTACCAGAACTAACGATCCAAGTATGTAAAAGCGTTGATCTATGAGAGTAAAGCACTCCTTTAGGATTGCCCGTTGTGCCAGATGTATAACAAAGACTGGAAGCTGTGTTTTCATCAAAAACTGGCCAATCATATTCAGTTGGCTCATCGGCTATTAACTCTTCATAACAAATTATATTTTTTAGCTCGGTGTCAGGCATATGTTCTTTATCTGTAAGAACGATGATTCCTTTTATGCCTTCTAGGGAATCACTAATTGATTCAACAAGCGGTACAAAAGTTAAATCTACAAAAAGATACTTATTTGCAGCGTGATTTATTATATAAATCAATTGTTCTGGAAAAAGTCTTGGATTAACTGTATTTACTACACAACCTATTCCTGAGACCCCAAAATATAATTCAAAATGTCTAAAGGTATTCCAAGCTAAAGTGCCCACAACATCACCCTGTTGTAAACCAAGCTTTCCTAACGCGTTAGCCAACTTTCTAGAACGATCTGCAGCATCTTTTAGTGTATACCTATGAATGGGTCCTTCTACACTTCTAGAAACAATTTCTGTATCAGTATGATATATCTCAGCATGTTCAATTAAGCCAGATATCAATAACTGGCCATCTTGCATATTTCCTAGCATTTTTTTTCCTCTTAGTTATCTGTATTTCTTCTAAATATAATTTCGTTTAACGGATTAGAATATCTTTGAGAAGCCCACTCTTCAAGTCCCTTTTGATCTTCTGACTTGTAGAGTTTCATAAGAAAATTTAGATCAATAAAAAAATTCCATAAATAAGGTGCCCATTCCAACTGCAATTCACTTTTCCAGTCTATGCATAGTGGGGTTGAAAGTTTAAGTAAAGATTTAATATTTTCTAAACCTTCTAATGCAGGAACTTTGTTAAAAGGACCATTGAAGAAAGGTAAAATCTTTTCAAAACAGTCAGGTACATTGTTTTTTCTCAAAATGTCTTTAGTACTTCTAGAACCCTCTACTTGTGAAAGAATGATCGAATCTGTAATGGGTAGACCTGTGGGATTAATTCCTATTCCCATTGGACTATTTTCTGAAAAGTCTCTCCCTTGATAATCACCAATAAATAGTTTCCTTGGGCAATAGTCATTTGCATAGTAGTTATCCCATATGATTATAGGGTTTTTTATAATTTGTTTTAAGGAGAGGATATCCACATCATTTATTGTCTTACTAACAACTTCTTTTCCGGTCCATAACATGGGTATGGTTTCAGGAACCTCTTTTGAAAGTGCTTTAAGATAAGGCGAATCTTTTAATTCTCCTTTTGTAAACCTATTGCAATAAACAGTTGGGCAGAAAATAAGAGCGTCCTGATTGTCTTGGTTAATTGAGTCAGAAACGGAGTTCAGAATATCTGAATGTGTCTTGGCTAATATCTCATTTCTTTCAAAATCTACATCATCAAAAAATATGGCAAAATCTTTAAAGCCTATGTCCTTAAATTGTTTTATTTTCTCATCGATAGACTTAATTCCCTCCTTTAGATTGTCTTTTGGGCTAATAAGGGGGGATAGAGCCATGTAAGTTCTTATTCCTAATTTTTCTCCTATTTCTTTAAACTTCTGAAGATTTTCTGTCTTATCTTCAGGGTAAATAGAAGACCAACTTGAACGATGGAAGGGATCTTCTTTAGGGCCATATATATAAAAATCCATAGAAAGCTCTGATAATTTATTCAAAATCAGAGTTCGATCCTGCAGACTCATCAGTCTTCCATAAAACCCTTCGATATATCCTTTAGTTAACATTACTTTAGCCACAAATTTTACAAACTAATTAAACCTTCTAATTTCATTATTTGTCCATCAAATTCAGTCAAACTAAAAGAAAGGAATCCTTTATCCATCATCTATTTAAAAATTCTGGGCTTTAATGGCCCTTTTGTCTCCATTTAAGTCAAATATTTCAGAAATATTTTTAAAATTCAGCTCTTTTAAGAAAAGTTTAAGCTCTTTGGCCTGATCAGGTGAATGTTCAAGATATAAATAACCTCTTTTTTTTAAATGCCTTTTAGAAAATGAGGCAATGGCAAATAAGTGTTCCATGCCTGTAATACCTGAAACGAGAGCATTAGACGGTTCAAAGTTCAAACCATCAGAGTGAAGCCTAATGTCACCTTCTTTAACATAAGGAGGATTGCTAATTAATAAATCAATACTATTGGGCTTAAAAGCATTCAACCAGTTGCAACATATTAGATGAATGTTTAAATTATGCTTCAATGAATTTCGTTGGGTAACTTCTAGAGCATGTTCAGAAAGGTCCGAACAATAGACATTCCATTCCTTCTTTTCTTTCTTTAAAGACAAACCTATGGCTCCACTACCTGTACCTAGATCCAACACATTCAAATACTTTTGGTTAATATTTGATAAAACATCCTCCACTATAATCTCAGTTTCAGGTCTAGGAACTAGGACTTTATTATTTACCTCTATATCTAAATTCCAAAACCCTTTTGAACCCAAAATATAAGCAAGTGGTTCTCCTTTATTTCTCCTTCTTATCATAGAAAGAAATTTTGTTTTATCTTTCTTTTCAAGAGTAATAGATGAAGAAAATAATTTGGATCTTTCAATACCGAGTAAACTGCATGCCATAAATTCTAGGTCCAAAACCTTTATATACTCGCCTCTTTCTGAACAAGCTACAGTTTTTTTAATAAATCCTTGCACAGATTGGGTCATATTCAGTCTTTCTCTAGGCTGGCTAATGTTTCCGCTTGATTTGCTTCAAGCAAAGCAGAAGTCATTTCTTCAATATCTCCATCAAGAAAAGAGTCTAAGTTATGAATAGAGATTTCAATTCTATGGTCAGTTATTCTGTTCTGAGGAAAATTGTAAGTTCTAATTTTTGCTGATCTATCTCCTGAACCTACCATAACTTTCCTGTTTTCAGCTTGTTGAGCTTCTTTTTTTTCTTTCTCAGAGTCTAGCAATTTGGCTTTTAATAAAGTTAAAGCCTTTTCTTTGTTTTTATGTTGTGAGCGTCCGTCCTGACATTCGACAACTATGCCTGATGGAATATGGGTTAATCTGATAGCAGAATCAGTTTTATTTACATGCTGTCCACCTGCTCCGGAAGCTCTAAAAGTATCTATACGTAAATCATTCTTATCCACTTCAATTTCTGATAGTTCTGACAACTCTGGAAGAACAGCCACTGAACAAGCCGAGGTATGAATTCTTCCTTGAGACTCAGTTTCTGGAACTCTTTGTACTCTATGCACCCCAGCTTCGAATTTAAGATGCTTAAACACTTCTCTTCCCTCAATTCGAGTAACTAACTCCTTATAACCTCCGTGATCCCCTTCCCTCACACTAATAACTTCGATCTTCCAGTTTCTTCTTTCTGCTACCCTCGAATACATCCTGAATAAATCACCAGAAAACAAAGCAGCTTCATCTCCTCCAGTTCCTGCTCGTATTTCCAAAAACACATTTTTAGAATCATCAGGATCTTTAGGGAGTAAAAGACTTTTTAACCCTGCTTCAATGGAATTAAGTTTATTTTTAAGATCTTCTAATTCAGATTCGGCTAATTTCTGAATATCTTCGTCTTTATCTTGAGCCATCTGAGAAGCTTCTTTTATTGCTTGTTGAATTGATGAAATTTCTGTATAAGCTTCAACAACCGGAGAAAGCTCTGAATATTCTTTTGTTAAACTAATGTATCTTTTTTGATCTCGTGTTACATCAGGCTGACTTAACAACGCCTCTATTTCCTTAAATCGTTCTGCAACTTCTGATAATTTATTTAAAATACTGTCAATCATTTGTTTAATTCGTAAACCTAGGTAATTTTGAAGTGACTATACTCAATATAAAGATTAGAAAACTACCTGTAATATTACTGATTACATCAGTCTTAATGAGCTGTGTGTCTTACTCTAAACTTACCCCTTCTACTCAGATTATTAATCAAAATGAAGATTTTACTATAGAGGGTAAATTTAAAATCAAAATAAACAGTATTCAAGAAAATGGGTACTTTATCCTTAAAAAACAAAATAACTTAATAAATCTAACTTTGGGAAAGAATTACCTGCTTCCCGAGAAGGAATTGAATTTCCAATACCAAGACTTAATTTTTCTATCTGAATTAATTAATCCTGAAGAACAAGGTTTTTCCTATGAGATTTTTCCTCAAAGGTTGGAAATTGGCCAGCTTATTTCAATAATATTAGGAAAAGGGTATATAAATAGGATAGATGCTTGGTTCATTGATTATCCTGAAAGTTCGCAAAAAATTACTGGATTCGAGGTTCCAGCCAAAACACGCTTTGTTAATGGGGATTCTTCGATTGAATTTATTTTAAAAAAAATAACTCTGATTTAATGACTAATGAAAGTTAAATCTCCAGCAAAACTGAATCTCCATTTAGAGGTAATAAAAAAAAGAACAGATGGTTTCCACGAACTTAGAACTGTTTTCCAAATGATCGATCTATGTGATGAAATTGAATTTAAATTCGCTAATAAAGAAATTGATCTCATTGAGAGCCCCTTTCCTATCAAAGATAATTTAATTCTTAAAGCAGCCCATCTTTTGAAGAAAATAACCCAAACATCTCAAGGCGCTACTATCATCTTAGAAAAAAAAATACCTATGGAAAAAGGTCTTGGCGGTGGAAGTTCAAACGCAGCTACTACATTAATAGCTCTAAATAAACTATGGGGAACTCAGCTTAAAAAAGATAAGTTAATGGAAATTGGTCTTGAACTTGGTTCAGATGTTCCTTTTTTTATTCATAGTAAAAACACTTGGGCTGAGGGAAGAGGAGAAATTTTTAAAGATTTAACTCTACCTTATCGATGGTTTTTATTGGCTTTCCCCAAAACGAATATCAGCACTAAGGTAGCATTCAATGATTTTAAGCTCCCAAAAAATTCCCCTATAACAAAAGAAGATTTTTTAAAGGGTTCTTCTAACAATACCTTTACTAACTGGGCTAAAGAAAAATTTCCAGAAATAAAGAATATCTTCGGTTCTTTAGAGAAATTAGGAATGCCTAAACTTTCAGGTACAGGCTCAACTCTATTTTTATCGTTCGAAACCGAGAAAGAAGCAAAGAAGGCTCTTGTGGGCTTTCCTGAAGGAATTTTAGTAAAAAGTTTAGATGATTCGCCTTTAAGACTGTTAATGGAATAAAATACGCACCCAAAATGTTGGGGTGTGGCCAAGCGGTAAGGCAGTGGCTTTTGATGCCACCATTCGCAGGTTCGAATCCTGCCACCCCAACCAGGTATAGTAAAATAAGATTATGCAAGCAAGAAAACCAGAATTAATACTTTTCTCAGGAAATGGAAATCTAAGTTTGTCAAAGCATGTTGCAAAAAAACTTAAACTAAAACTGGGTAGTTCAAAAGTAGAACGATTCAGTGATGGAGAAATAAGTGTAAAAATACAGGAAAATGTAAGAGGCATGGATGTCTTTCTTATACAACCTACCTGTCCCCCAACCCATGAGAACCTGATGGAACTAGTAATAATGGTTGATGCTTTAAAAAGATCTTCAGCAAGCAGAATTACAGCCGTCATTCCTTATTATGGCTACGCTAGACAAGACAGGAGAGTTAGATCTGAAAGAGTTCCTATAAGCGCAAAAGTTGTAGCTGATATTCTTGAAAGATCAGGCATAGACAGGGTTTTAACAGTTGAACTTCATTCTGAACAAATACAAGGGTTTTTTGATATTCCAGTAGATAATGTCTATGGAACAAGAGTCATACATGATGACATTGTAAGCTTGAAGCTTAACGACATTTTAGTAGTTTCTCCTGATGCTGGAGGTGTTATTAGGTCAAGGGCTCTTGCTAAGGTACTGGGATTATCTGATCTAGCAATAATAGATAAAGTTAGGGACGAATCCAACCAATCTAAAGTAATGAACGTTATAGGAGAGGTGGAAAACAAAGAATGCATCTTAATAGATGATATTGTTGATTCAGCTGGAACTCTTTGTAATGCTGCGAGTGCCTTAAAAGATAAAGGAGCAAGAAAAGTTTTTGCCTACATTGTCCACCCAGTACTTTCAGGAGACGCTATTAAAAAGATTAATAAATCAAAGCTTGATCAATTAGTAGTAACCGATACCATACCGCTCTCTGATTCCGCAAAGGCTTGTAAAAAGATTAGAGTTATATCTCTAGCCCCCACACTAGCTGAAGCTATCAGGAGAGTTAATAATGAAGAGTCAATCAGCGCAATGTTCTTGTAATTCTTTACTAAGGAGAAAAATAAATGAGCGAACAAGTTAATTTATCTGCTGCAGAAAGAAATTCTGAAGGAAAATCTTCTAACAGAAACCTACGAAGATCTGGCTTTATTCCAGGTGTTGTATACGGGGGTAAAGAAGAGCCTAAAAAAATATCCATTATGGAAAAGGATATAGTAAAAGCGTCTGAAGTTGCTGGTTTTGCTACGCAAATACTTAGAATTTCTATTGAAGGCAAAGAAGTTGATGTAGTGATTAAGGAAATCCAGAGACACCCTGCAACTGCAAGAGTTCTTCATGCTGATTTTATGCGAGTTGACCCTGACTCCAAAATTACATTAGTTGTTCCGATAAGGACTTTGAATGACGAAAATTGTGTTGGAGTAAAAGCTAGTGGAGGACAAGTTAATCACTTAATTAACGACGTTGAGATTTCATGTTTAGCATCAAACCTTCCGGAACAATTAGAAATTGATGTCCTAGAATTGGATATTGGAGACACAGTATCTCTGAGTGAAATAAAGCTCCCTGAAGGTGTTGAAATTACCTTACTTGCACAAGCTGAAGATAGAGATCAAGCTGTTGTTTCAATAACGGAAGCAAGAGAAATGATTATTGAGGAAGAAGAAGTGGAACTTGAAGGAGAAGAACTAGAAGGAGAAGAAGGAGAAGAAGGAGAAACTGAAGATACACCAGAAGGTCAAGACTCTCCTTCAGAAAGCGAAGAATCAGATTCTTCAAAGAAAGGACAAAAAGAATAACTATTCCTTAGAGTATGTCATCTAACAATTTGCTCATAATTGGGTTGGGCAATCCAGAAAAAGAGTACGAGAAAAGTCGGCATAATTGCGGTGCTGAATTTGTAGAATTTCTTTCCCAGAAAATAGAAGTCTCTTTCTCCAAAGAAGATAAGTTCTTTGGTTTATATGGGTGCAAAAAGTTACAACAAAAAAAGATCCATCTTTGCATTCCGTTAGTTTATGTTAATGAAAGTGGAAAAACTGCTTCGGCAATAAAGAGTTATTTAAAACTGCCTACACAAGACATATTGGTGATCCACGACGAGCTTGATCTGCCTCTAGGAAAAATTAAATTAAAAGAGGGCGGAGGTCATGGTGGTCATAATGGATTAAGAAATATAATTGACAGTCTTCAAGGTGATTCATCTTTTAAGAGAATGAGAATTGGCATAGACCATCCAGGAGATGGCAAAGATGTGGTCAAGTATGTTTTAGGCAAAGTAAGTAAAAAGGAAAGAGCCATATTGGATACTTCTTTTGAGAGTACCTTGGACATAATGAACTTAATTTTTCAAGGTAATTGGCAACGAGCAATGCTTGAGTTGCATACCTAAAATTTATTGTTTTAAAATGAGTTTGAAGTGCGGAATCGTGGGATTACCTAATGTTGGTAAATCAACCTTATTTAATGCTTTGACTTCAGCCAGTATAGATGCTGAAAATTTTCCTTTTTGTACTATAGAGCCGAACCAAGGCATAGTACCTGTACCAGATGATCGTCTCAATTTCATTTCAAGCTTAGTTAATCCACTATCAACAATACCGACTACTACTGAATTTGTAGATATTGCAGGGTTAGTAAAAGGTGCAAGCAAAGGAGAAGGCTTAGGCAATCAATTTTTATCTCATATAAGGGAAACTCAAGCAATAATTCATGTAGTCAGATGTTTCGAAGATAAAAATATTCTTCATGTTCATGAAGAAATTGATCCTATAGTGGATTTGGAGGTAGTCGAGACTGAATTACTTCTTGCTGATATTGAAATAGTCTCGAAGGCCAAGGACAAACTGGAAAGAGTTGTAAGAAGTGGCGATAAAAAGGCTTCAGAACAAGTTGAGAGACTTCAAGCTCTTGAGAAAGAAATGAGTCAAGGAGTTTTAGGTAGAGATTCTTCAATGTCTGTGAATAAAGACAAATTTTTTAGAGATCTGCAACTTATTACCATGAAACCTTGTCTCTATATTGCAAACATAGGAGAGCCCCAAATAAGTAACCCTCTACTTAAAGAATTACAAGAATATGCTAAATCTAAAGGATCTAGAGTACTTGCTTTATGCAATCAAATTGAGTCAGAGATTGCAGAGTTAGAAAAAGAAGAACGGCTTGAAATATTAAATGAAATGCAAATGGATGAGCCTGGTTTGAATAAATTAATAAGAGAAAGCTACAGCATGCTAAACCTTCAAACTTTCTTCACTGCAGGTCCAAAAGAAGTTAGGGCTTGGACTGTAAAAAAAGGAGTAACCGCACCTGAGGCCGCAGGGGAAATACACACAGACTTTGAAAAGGGTTTTATTAGAGCTGAAACCATCTCTTATGAAGACTTTATTGAATTTAAGGGTGAAGCAGGAGCTAAATCAGCCGGAAAACTAAGAACTGAGGGTGTGGATTACTTAGTTAAAGATGGCGATATCATGCATTTCCTCTTTAATGTTTAATAGCAGCTTGACTTTCAGAAGCTAGACTCTGACAATCCTGACCCTTGGCTATGTAGCTCAGCTGGTTTAGAGCGCAGCATTCATAATGCTGAGGTCGATGGTTCAAGTCCATCCATAGCCACCAGCTCCCTCCCCTTTAGGTAAAGGGTTTTCATAAGAATCAACAAAAGTTGGGGAATTTATATTATCATTTCAACTAAGTGCAAGGGGTGGTCATTGACCTGAGACCTTAAAAGGAACCCTTTGAACCTGAACCATATAATAATGGCGGAGGGATGGCGTATTTATTAAATTCTAAATTAACTTTTTTTTTCTTAATCCTGTCTGTTTCTTGGCTTAGTCTTGAAGCTAGGACTGGTGAGATAGAAGAGATTGTTGTTAAAGGTACATGGAGACAAGCTGAGCTTAAAGATTCGGACGGTAGCGTTGTAATTCTTGATCAAGAACTGCTTAAGAGTCAGCCAATCAAGCATTTTGAGCAGCTTTCTTTCTTGATACCAAATTTAAATTTTGCTGGCAGTGACTCCCGACCTCGTTATTTTCAAATTCGAGGAATTGGTGAAAGATCTGGCTACGAAGGAACTCCTAATTCTTCGGTCGGATTCATTATTGATGATATAGATTTTTCTGGACAAGGGGGTATAGCTACTGCTTTTGATTTAGAGCAAATTGAGGTATATCGGGGCCCACAGGGATCAAGAATGGGTGCTAATGCCTTGGCAGGTCTTATCTATATCAAGAGTAAAGATCCTACCGATGTATTTGAAGGAAATAGTGAAATGAATTTTGGATCTTATGGTATTGCTAGCCTTGGACTGGCATTTGGCGGACCTGTTAACTCAAATCAACATTTTAAGTACAGAGTTGCTTTAAGAAAAGATCAAATGGATGGTTTTCGAAAGAACCTCTATCTACAACGATCTGATACGTCTGGAAAAGATGAATTCACTGGACGTGTAAAATTTAATTGGGAGGTAAATGATAAAACTGATCTAAATTTCTTGATAATGAACACTGACCTGAACGACCCAGCTGATGTTTGGACCCTCGATGGAAGTTTAAACACGCTTTCTGATAAGCCGGGTATGGACTCGCAAGACACCAATGCCTATGGTTTAAAAATCTTTCATAGGGCAAAAGGATTTGAGTTACAAAGTTTATCTAGTTATTCGCATTCAGACATCGTATTTAGCTATGATGCTGATTGGGGAAATCCCGTGACAAATGCACCTTATGTGTATGATTTTTTTTCTGAAACCAATAGATCAAGAAAATCTATTAATCAGGAAATTAGGATTTTATCCAGGCGAGCAGACTTCGATCGAGGCGTTAGACATGAATGGTTAACGGGTATTTATTATTTGGATATAAAAGAAAGAAATGACAGGAAGGATGAAGGCATTTATGAAGACCCTTTTAGTGGTAACCAACCATACGTAGTTGACTTTTCTTCGGCCAGTTATTACGACTCGAGAAACCTTGCAGCTTTCGGTCATTTTGAATATCTGATTTCGACTTCAGCAAAGGTGATCCTTGGTCTTCGGTGGGAAGATTGGGAGTCAAATTATAACGATTCAAACGGTGAATCCTTTTCGCCATCCAATCAGATGTCGGGTGGAAAAGTCTCTCTGTTAAAAGCATGGCATGAAACCACCAACTTTTATTTAAGTATTGGCAGAGGTTATAAATCAGGCGGTTTCAATTTAGGACTAGGTCTTCAGCCCAATTCATCAAACAAGAACCTTATGTATGATCCTGAATACTTAATGAATTATGAAGTTGGTATAAACACGAGATATCCAAGTTCTAAATTGAGTCTAGACGCAGTTCTGTTTTATTCAGATAGAAAAAATCAACAGGTGCTTATATCAACTCAATCTGACCCTAATGATCCAAACACTTTTTCCTTCCTGACCCAAAATGCAGCAGAGGGTGTTAATTATGGGATTGAAGTGAATCTAAATGCAGCTTTAACCGATTATCTAAATATCTTTTCTTTTGTGGGGGTTTTGAGAACAAAAATAAATAGCTATGAATCAAGGCCAGAGCTTGAAGGAAGAGACCAAGCACATGCTCCTAAGCGAACTTACGCCATTGGACTAAACTGGGAGCCTAGGAACGATATTTACTTATCCTTTGATATGACAGGTAAAAGTAGTTTTTACTACTCAGATTCTCATGCAAATAAATCAAAATCTTACCTTTTATCGAACCTTGTATTGGGTTATAAAAAAGAACAATGGAACTATGAGTTTTGGATAAGAAACCTTTTCGATAACTATTACTCTGTTCGTGGTTTCTATTTCGGTAACAAGCCTCCTAACTTCTCCTCAACGCTTTACGAAAGACAAGGGGATCCAAGGCATATGGGTATTTTAGTTCGATATGACTTTTGATCTCTCTCTTGTAAAGCTTCTTGAAATTGCAGCTGTGATTTTAGCTATTCTGTATTTAGTTTTAGCTGTAAAACAAAATATTTGGTGTTGGATTGCTTGGATATTAAGTTCCTGTTTATATCTCTTCATAATGTATACGGCAGGTCTTTATATGGAAGCAAGTTTACAAATTTTTTACATTGTCATGGGATTTTACGGATGGTCGCAGTGGCTTCTAAATAGTGACAGCCAAGGACTGGTAGTTAAAACATGGAATCTTTCAGAACATTTATCTGCTATTTCAGTGATTCTACTCCTAGCCCTTGGATCTGGATGGATGTTAGGAAAATATACTGAAGCTGCTCTGCCGTTCATGGATTCCTTGACTACTTGGGGTGCAATTATCACTACTTATATGGTGGCCAAGAAAGTTCTTGAGAATTGGATTTACTGGTTTGTAATAGACTCAATTTCTATTTACATCTTTCTGTCAAGAGACCTTTATTTAACATCTTTTCTGTTTTTCATCTATCTTTTCATTATCGTATTAGGTTATAAGTCTTGGGATAGAATTAGAAGAAGCGAAGAAGCCTGAATTACCTTTAAAGATAGAGCAATACCATTTCAGAATTTAAAAAAACCTGGTTAAATTGAGCTAAATCTGATTAAGCAATTTAACCTGTTCTAATATTTCATCATATAACTTACTATCAGTAAGATCTGAATCAGGAGGGTTTCTGAAGTTATAACAAACTCCTATTCTCAAGCTATGCATGTCATTTTCGAACTATGCAAATGATAATCAAATCAGCATTCTTACCCAAAATTAGAGTCTGCTATTAATGAAAGGATTTCAAACATCATAGTCGCTCCTACCAGAGCAGTGTTCCCGGTATTATCAAAAGGGGGGGCCACTTCAACTACATCGCCTCCTATTAAATTAAGTCCTCTTAAACCTCTCAGAAGTTGTTGCGCTTCTAAGGTTGTTATTCCGCCCACTTCTGGTGTTCCTGTACCAGGGGCATAAACTGGATCAAGTCCATCAACATCGAAAGAAATGTAAGTTTTTCCTTCACCAACGGTTTTCCTTGCTTCTTGAATAACCTTCTCTACACCTAGAGCAGAGAATTCATCCATAAAAACTACTCGCATGCCATGCGATTGAGAAAACTCTATTCCATCCATAAAATTTTGGCCTCCTCTGATTCCTATTTGGATGGTTCGTTTAGGATCAAGAACTCCTGCTTCTACCGCAAGGCGAAAAGGAGCTGCATGGGTAAATTTTGAACCCCAAAATTCTCCCCAAGTATCGGTATGGGCATCTATATGGACCATGCCAACTGGCTCTTCTTTAGCTATAGCCTTTAAAATTGGATATGTGATGGAATGATCACCGCCAGCACTTATTGGTAGAATATTGTTTTCAACAATCTTTTGAAAGAAAGACTCAATTTCTTCCACCTGTTTATTTAGGTCATAACGGTGAGAAAGCTTTACATCACCTAAATCTGCCACGTGGCATAATTCATAGGGACTAACATTCATTCCTAAGTTAAAAATACGCATTAAACTAGAAGAGTTACGAATCTCTCGCGGACCATGCCTTGCACCAGGACGATTTGTAACTCCCAAATCAGTTGGTATACCTATTAGACCAATATCCACATTATCCAATGATTCAGCTAGAGGTGCTCGCATAAAAGTGGCAATTTCAGTGAAACGAGGTTCCTCCATTGGATTACCTTTATCTCCACCTACAGGTGGTTTCTTTGAATAAAAATCATCAATCAATTTCATTTACCCTTTTAATTAATAAATTAGACCTATATCTTAACAAAGCTCCTACGTCTAAATTTAGTACTCTTAGAGATATTTTAAGAAAAACAAAGCTTGAAGGTCCGCTATGGCTCTTCCGTAATCTGGTTCGCCATCAAAAGCATGCTCTTCTTCTGAAAAGATATGTAAGGAAGTGGGTCTATTAAACTCTATTAATTTTTCATAGAATTTTGTGCTGTCCTTTAATCTAACAACACTATCTGTTGATCCGTGTATCAACATACAAGGCGGATAATCTTCAGTAACGTAATTAAGGGGGCTTGCTTTGTCATAATCTTCTTTCTTAGCTTCCTTCCCCATCAGCATTAGAAAAGCATTTTCTAAAGGATTAAGCATTTCTAACTGTCTGATTGTAGTGGGCGGATAGACAGCACAGACTGCTTTAATTTCAGAAGAAACCTCATTACTACCTCCTTCTCCTTCAAAAATTTGATCGTAGTTTGTAGCTGCTGCCATTAAAGACAAGTGTCCTCCAGCAGAATTACCTGAAACACCTATTCTCTCAGGATCCAAACCTAAGTCAGTTGCATTAGCTCTTAAATATCTAATGGCACAATTAACATCTTGAATTTGTGCTGGCCAGATAGATTCATTAGAAAGCCTGTAAGAATTACACATACATACAAATCCTAATCGCGCTAGAAGTATGCCATAGCCTCTTAGCTGGCTTCTGTCTCCTTCAATCCAGCCTCCTCCATGAATAAAGAGAACCGCTGGTCTGTTTTTTTCTTCTACGGGTGGAAGAAAAATATCTGCGTTTAAAGATTTTCCACCCCCTTCCCCTATTACAATTCCTTCTTTTATGGAAACCCTACCTTGTTGTATTTTCATATTTCTCCCCAGACAAAAAAAAGGCATCTTATCGAAGATGCCTTTTTATTTTAATCTTTTTTAAGATCTACCTTTCCAAACCCCTAAAATTATTATCAGAGCTATGATCACAGCCAGACCTTCAGATCCCAACGTGGCAATTACTGGCTCAATATTTGTAAGAACACTACCAAAAAATGGTGCAGAAGTTCCAAATAAAATAGAAACCAGAATTGAAACCGCAACGATTAAGCCCAGAAGCTTAGTTGCTTCCAATAACCAATTTTTTACTTTTTCTAAAAGATCCATATAACCCCCTTTGGCAACCCAATAAAAGAAAGGGGCGCCCTTACAGAGCCCCCCATTCTATGCAATAGTTAAGTAAAAAGACTTATCTATATAAGTCAAGTAGTACTGCTAATACAATCAAACCTACTAAGCCGTTATCACCAAGCGTGTTAACAACTCCAAGAAGGCCGTCTAGTACTCCACCCACAAAAGGAAGGCCAGATCCAAAAACGATTCCGGCGGCAACTCCTAATGCGATAAGAGATACAACAATACCAGTTAATTGACCTATGATGTCTTTCACTACATTAAATGCACCCATAATTCACCCTTTATTTTTAGCTAAACATACGTCTGGGTAATTCCCAGACATCGGTATTTAACTCGAAAGTAAATAAATAAACAAACAGGGACTTATCATAAAAATAGTAAAGATTCAAATTTTTAACCCTCAAGTCCTTTCATAGTTAACCTAATCTTTCCTTGTCTATCAACTTCAAGAACTTTTACTTTTACTTCTTCCCCTTCAACAAAATAATCAGATACATTTTCAACTCTCTCCTCAGCAATTTCTGAAATGTGTACCAATCCATCTCTGCCTGGCATGATTGTCACAAAAGCTCCAAACTCCACGATGTTAGCTACTTTTCCTGTATAAATCTTGTTGATTTCTGGTTCTGCAGTAATGGCATTAATTTTTTCAACCGCCATTGCCCTTGATTCAGGTGTGTCTCCATAAATTGTTACTTTGCCAGAATCGTCTACGTCTATCTGTGCTCCTGTCTCCTCAACAAGTCCCCTTATAGTTTCACCACCTTTTCCAATAATATCTCTGATCTTTTTGGTATCAATTTGAAGAATTACGGCTTGGGGAGCTTTTGATGATAATTGTTCTCTAGATTCTGATAATTCATCATTCATTTTTTCTAAAATAACAGCCCTAGCTGTATTGGCTTTCTTAAGTGCTTCATCAAAAATTTGCTCGGTGATCCCATCTATCTTGATATCCATTTGAAGTGCAGTTATCCCATCTGCAGTTCCTGCTACTTTAAAGTCCATATCACCTAAATGATCCTCGTCACCTAAAATGTCTGTAATGACAGCAAAGTCCTCATTCTCTTTCACCAAACCCATAGCAACTCCAGCAACAGGTTTCTTGATAGGGATTCCTGCGTCCATTAAGGCTAGACTAGATCCACAAACGGAAGCCATTGAACTTGAGCCATTAGATTCAGTTATTTCAGAAACAACTCGAATGGTGTAAGGAAACTCTTCAGGGTCGGGAAGCACAGCCTCTAAGGCTCGCCTAGCTAACTTACCGTGCCCAATTTCTCTTCTTTTAGGTCCAGCCAAGAAGCTAGCCTCACCAACTGAGTATGGTGGGAAATTATAGTGGAGCATAAATTGATCTTTAAACTCTCCTTCAAGGGCATCAATTAACTGGGCTTGTCTAGGTGAACCTAGAGTTGCCGTCACTATTGCTTGAGTTTCACCTCTTGTAAATAAAGCAGAGCCATGTGTATTTTTAAGAAGGCCTGCTTCAACAGATATAGGTCTAACTGTATCCAAATCTCTGCCGTCAATTCTTGCCTCTCCCTTGAGAAGTCTAGTTCTTACAATCTTTTTTTCTATTTTTTTAAAAGCATCTAATAAGTCTGATTCAGTAATTTCAGAATCATCCTCTTTTGGTAATTTTTGTTCAATGAGCTTTTCTTTAATTTCAGAAATAGCTTGGACTCGTTCTTGTTTGTCTTTTATTAAATATGCTTTAGTGATGTTTTCTGAAAAAGTTTCTTCTACAGATTTAAGTAAATCTTCATCTATGATTTTTGGTTCATATTCAAAAGGTTCTTTCCCGACTTCTTTGGCCATCTCTTTTATAGCTTCTATAACCTCTTGCATTTCTTGATGAGCAAAAAGTATGCCCCCTAACATTTGATCTTCAGTAAGTTCTTTAGCTTCTGACTCGACCATAATTACTGCGGCGTCACTGCCAGCTATTACCATGTCTAAATAGGAATTTTCCATTTCACTTCTTTTAGGATTAATAGTGTATTGACCTTCTATAAAACCTACCCTTGCAGCACCTAAAGGTCCTTCAAAAGGAAGACCTGAGATAGCTAAAGCAGCAGAAGCTCCTAAGAAGGAAAGAACATCTGGATCTTCATCTTTGTCAGAAGAGAGAACTGTGCAAATCACTTGTACTTCATATAAGAAATCCTGCTTAAACAAAGGACGAATTGGTCTGTCTATAAGCCTTGAAGTCAAAGTTTCTTTTTCAGTAGGTCTTCCTTCTCTTTTAAAGAAGCCACCTGGAATTTTTCCTGTGGCATAAGTCTTCTCTAGGTAGTTAACTGTAAGTGGGAAAAAATCTTGATGTTCGCCAGGTGGCTTTCCTACAACGACAGTTGAAAGAACTTGTGTATTACCAGAAGAAACTAATACTGCTCCGGTAGCTTGTCTTGCCACTTTACCCGTTTCAAAAATGATTTCATTATTCCCAAGCTTTGTTGTTTTTTTGTAATTTTCCATAAGTTTTTTTTATTTATATACAAACTACTTTAAGGTAGTTATTAATGAGGAGTAATTAGTTTTATCTTCTTAGTCCAAGCTCACTTAAGAGCTTAGAGTAGGTTTCAGGCTTCTTCTTTTTCAAATAATCGAGGAGTTTTCTTCTTTGGTTCACCATTCTTATCAGACCTGTTCTTGAATGGTGGTCTTTAGAATTTTCTGCGAAATGAGATTGAAGAGAGTCTATATTAGCTGACAAAAGAGCTATTTGTACCTCCGGTGACCCAGTATCGCTACTTGATCTTCCAAATCTTGAAACTATTTCCTTTTTGTTAGAATTATCTAAAACCAAATTTTTTCCTTTTATATTGAAGGTGAAGCAGAATATTTTTGTGTATTTATGAGCCTTTTAGGCGATACCTTCATGGAAGAATCAACACTTCCGATTCCTATAAACGAACCTTCTTTTTCGTATAATCTTACTATTCCTTCTTTTTCTCGTCGCGCATTATAGTCCACTTGTTGTCCATTTATAATTTTTTTTGTTTCATTTTTATTTAAGACAACCTTAGGAAGGTTTCTTAAAACTTTACCAATATCTAGAACTCGTTCTAAATATTTATCTTTATCGCAAGTAGTAACTTGAGTTAAGTGCTCTTCATTTAGAAAACCTATATGAGTCCTTCTTAGTTCCAACACGGTCGCAGGAGTGTTTAATTGCTTCCCGATTGATTGAATTAGACTTCTTATGTAAGTTCCTTTAGAACAAAATATTTCTAATTCTATCTTTTCACTTACCTTCAAAGACTTCAATTTAATTTTTTCAATTTGAATAAATCTAGGTTCTCTTTTTAAAGAAACACCCTTTCTAGCCCAATAGTAAAGAGGTTTCCCTTTTTGCTTGAGTGCTGAATACATAGGGGGTATTTGCTCTAGCTCCCCCGAAAGGCCCTCTAATACTGCTTTCAATTCTTCTAAAGAGAAGTTAATTTTACTAGTAGATAATTCTTTACCTGTAATATCTCCGGTATCAGTCTCAACTCCAAAAAGGACTTTTACTAAATAACCCTTAGATTGATTAGAAACGTAACTACTAAATTTAGTAGCTTCGCCAACGCATATCGGAAGCATTCCAGTAGCTAAAGGATCTAAAGTGCCGCAATGGCCAACTTTTTTTTCATTTAAAATTTTCTTAATACGAGATACGCATTCTGCTGAAGTAATTCCTGAAGGCTTATCTATTAATAAGAAACCATTCATAGAGTTGTGATGAACTCGTCCTTTTGAAAGGCAAGCTCTGGTAAGCGTTTAACGTTTAATTTTTTTCCTAAGGTACTTCTAATAAAACCCTTTGCTTTTTTTAAGGCCTCATCAACTTCATGGAAATTTATTTCACTGAAACTATTTAAAGGTGAAAAGAATATATATGCTTTACTAATATCTTTAGAAAGTTCAACTTTTATTATGGTAATACCCTTCAATCTGGGATCCTTTACATCATCTCTTAGGATTGTAGATATCTCTGTTCTTATTTGATCTGAAAGTCGATCCGAGCGTGTAAAATCGGAAGATCTCATTAATCTAATGTTCTTTTTATTTCCTTTTTATCAAACACTTCTATCTTATCGCCAACTTTTACATCTGAGTAATTTTCAATTCCTATTCCACATTCAGTTCCTGTAGAAACCTCAGAAGCTTCATCTTTGTGTCTCCTTAAAGAATCTAAACGTCCTTCAAATACTACAATGTCATCCCTTATTACTCGTACAAATTTATTTATTTTTATAGTTCCATCTATCACTATTGAACCAGCTATAAAACCAAACTTAGGAGATTTGAAGGTGTCCTTTACCTCAGCTGTGCCTAAAACTTCTTCCTTAATATCTGGTTCCAGATGGCCTTCTATAGTTTCTTTAATGCCATCCAAAAGATCGTAAATTATTCCGTAATAGGAAATATCAATAGATTCAGCTTCAGCTAATTTCTTAGAGGAGCTGTCAGCTCTTACATTGAAGCCAATAATTGAAGCATGAGTCGTTATAGCTAGATTAACATCATTATTATTTATTCCGCCAACAGAATCATGAACAATATTTAATCTTACTTCTTCAGATGCAAAATTCTTTAAAGATCCCAATATTGCTTCAAGGGAACCATGGGTATCAGCTTTTATTACAAGATTAAGTTTTATAACCTTTGAAAGTTCAGAATCAAATAAGGATTCTAAGTTAGTAATTTGCTGTCGGGCCAATCTACTCTCTCTTGCCCTTTTAGACCTCTCAGTGGAGATTTCTTTAGCCATTTTTTCACTGGTTACAACAACAAAATCTTCACCAGCTTTTGGTGGAGAATCAAGGCCACTTATCAATACAGGCACCGAAGGACCTGCTGATTTTAATGATTTAGAGTTTTCATCAACTAAACTTCTTATCTTTTTAGTTTGTTCACCAACCAAAATCATATCCCCTGCTGTTAAAGTTCCCTCTTGTACAAGAACTGTTGCAACAGCTCCCCTTCCTTTTTCGGTGCTAGAGTCTAGAACAACCCCGTGGGCTGGGCCATTATGATGGGCCTTTAATTCCAGTACTTCTGCTTCCAAAGAAACCGCTTCCAATAAAGCATCTATTCCTTCACCTTTTAAAGCGGAAACGCTAATAAATTGGGTATTACCACCCCAATCCTCAGGGACAAGCTCCTTTGAAGAGAGCTCATTTTTTACCCTCTCTAAATCTGCTCCTTCAAGATCTATTTTATTAACTGCAACAATGATAGGAACTTCAGCTGCATTTGCATGACTTATCGCTTCTTCTGTTTGGGGTTGAAGACCATCGTCTGCAGCTACTACCAATATGACAATATCAGTAGAATTTGCCCCTCTAGCCCTTACTTCACTAAAAGCTGCATGCCCAGGAGTATCAATAAAAGTCATTGTTCCTTGTTTAGTGTCTGCCTGATAAGCACCTATTTTCTGTGTGATCCCACCTTCTTCTTGTTTAGTTAAATTGGTGTTCCTTATAGAATCTAGCAGAGTAGTTTTTCCATGATCTACATGACCTAAAACTGAAATGACTGGATTTCTAACTTCTTCGGTACCTTCGTAAGTAACCAACTCATCCAGTTTATCTTCTGCTAACTCTTCTTGTGCAGGTTCGGCCTGATGTCCCATCTCCTCAGTAAGTAAAATAGCTGTATCTTGATCTAAAGTTTGGTTAACAGTAGCCATTACACCCATATCCATTAATTTTTTTACTACTTCTACTGATTTAATTGAAAGTTCTTTAGCAAGGTCACTAACTGTGATGGCAACAGGAATTTTAACTAGCTTAGTAACTAATTCAGAGGGTTTTTCAAACCTATGTTCTACAATCTTACCGGCTTGTTGACTTAAAAATTCTTCTCCCTCCAGCTCTTTTTGTTCCTTCTTTGAGATTACACTCTTCTCTTTTTGTAACTGTTTCCTCCTTTCTACTACTTTGGGTCCTCCAGAAGAAGGCTTAGTTCTCTTTACTACAGGATGAGAAGTGTTAGTTTTCCTTTTAACAGATACCTTATTCTCTACTTCCTTGCTTTTTCTTTCTTCTTCAGACTTTTTAAATTCTTCTCCTTCAATCCTTTTCTTTTCTATTTCATTGAAATCAATTCTTTGAGAAGTGCCTTCTAAATCTTCACCGGACTCCGAAGGCTTAGCTTTTTTCCTTTTTATTTCAATTGTCGTTGATTTATTAGTAGTTTCTGTTGGTTTTTTCCGTTTTAAACTTATTGTTGTGGAAACTTTATTTTGTTTGCTCTTTAAAAATCCTAGAAGTATTTTTTTATCATCATCAGTTACTAAATCATTGGATGAAGATTGGCCTAAACCGGCTTCCTTCATTTGCAAAAGTATTTTATCTACTGGAGTACCTACAATATTTGCTAGTTGTTCTACTGAAACATCTTTCATTTGTTTTTTACTTATCTTCTTTAAACCAATGCTCTCTCGCTTCCATGATTAACTCACCTGCAGCATTTGCTTCTATCTCAATTATGTCAGTTAATTCCTCTACAGATAATTCTGCCAAATCGTCTCTAGTTTTGATTCCCTTTTGATTTAATTCAATGGCCAAAGATATATCCACTAAGCTAACAGCCATTAAATCATTCTCATCACCTTCATTCTCTGAAGAGATTTCCATTGTTAAAGTAAGTAGAGCTTCTTTTGAACGATTAATTAAAGCTTCTGATATTTCTTTATCGAAACCTTCTATCTTACTTAAATCAGATTCTTTAGCTCCAGCAATTAGCTCTAAAGATGAATACCCTTCATTAACTAAGACACTTGCAAGATCCTCATCAACATCCAAGTACTTTATAAGGGTTTGCAAAGAAGCTGATCCTTTTTCACTTTCCTCTCTAACAGCGTCCTTATCTACGACATTTAATCTCCAACCAGTTATTGAGCTACACAACCTTACATTTTGGCCATTTCTACCTATAGCCTGAGCTAAAGAATCCTTATTCACTGCAACTTCCATCACTTGATTCTCTTCATCAAGAATAATTGAGTCTATCTCGGCAGGTCCAATTGCATTTATCAATAATTGCGCGGGATCATCAGCCCAAATGACAATATCTAATCTTTCATTTCCAAGTTCAGAAGACACCGCTTGGACTCTAGAGCCTCTCATTCCTACACAAGCTCCTACTGGGTCAATTCTGTTATCATTTGTCTTAACCGCTATCTTAGTTCTAGAGCCTGCATCCCTGGCGATAGCTTTAATCTCTATTACTTGCTCAGCAATTTCAGGAACTTCTAACTTAAATAACTCTCCTACCATCTCTGGACATCTTCTACTTAGCGAAAGCTGAGATCCTCTATTTTCCCTTTCTTCCTCTTGTAACACAGCCCTTAATCTGTCACCAATTCTATAAACTTCGCCTGGTATTAACTCGTCTCTTGGAAGAATTGCTTCTGCTGAGTCTCCTAAATCAATTATTAAAAATTCCCTTGTGACCTTTTTAACAGTTCCATTAACCAACTCCCCAAGTAAAGATCTATATTCATCAACTATCTTAGCCCTTTCTGCTTCTCTAACCTTCTGAACTATGACCTGTTTAGCAGCCTGGGCAGCAATTCTCCCGAATTCTACATTATCAACTTTTTCTTCAATTCTTGAACCAAGTTCTAGTTTAGGATCTTTCTTCTTAGCTTCCTCTAAAAGTATGTGCAATCCGGAATCTTCAAATTCTTCTTCATCAACTACTTCCCAGAATCTAAAAGTTTGATATTCCCCAGTACTTTTATCTATATTGACTAAGATATTAGAAGGCTCTATATATCTTCGCTTAGTAGCAGTAGCTAAAGCTGACTCAATCGCTTCAAAAATAACTGCTTGCGCAAGCCCTTTTTCACTTGAAACTGATTCAGCCACTAATAAGATTTCATCTTGCATTTTATACCTCTGTAAACTCTAAGTTGGCCTTTTCAATTGCTTCAAAGTTAATAAAGCTTTCTTCATTGCTGACCTCTACCACTATGGCCTCTTTAGATACTTTACGTAGAAAACCTTTAACGCTTTTATATTCCATTTGTTCATTCCTATATCTAACCTTAATCATGCGCCCAAGATAATTTATATATTGCTCTTTATTAAAGAATTTTCTATCAATCCCTGGTGAAGAGACTTCTAAAATCAAACTATTAGAGTAAAGCTCATCTGCTTCAATTACTTTAGAAATATGCTTACTTACTTTCTCACAATCTTTTACCGTTATTCCTTTGTCATTATCAATAAATACTCTTAGAGTTGGGTTTGTAATACTCCCTATAAACTCCAAGCCCCAGATATCGCATCCTAAAGCCTTAATATCTCTTCTAATTAATGTTTCAATATGTTCTTTATCCATTTTCTTACTAACCTAACAAAAAAGCCCTCAAGGGGCTTTTAGTTGGTAGCGGGGGTAGGATTTGAACCTACGACCTTTGGGTTATGAGCCCAACGAGCTACCGGACTGCTCCACCCCGCATCAAAGCTGGCGAAGTATAGGTCTACCTATCAAGGTGGTCAAGAAAATTGGTGCCGAAGAGAGGATTCGAACCTCCACGGGCCAAAGCCCACTACCCCCTCAAGGTAGCGTGTCTGCCAGTTCCACCACTTCGGCAACATCTATTCTGGTAAAGAGTCAGGAACTATACCTTCTTTAGGTTTAGTTATTTCTTCTTTGAAGATAATTTCCTGATCTATAGATCTGGCTTCAAAGGTTAAATAAAAGCTTAGAGTAAGAAAAATAAGAGATAAAACAGCTGTAATCTTAGCCAATGGGCTTAAAGAGCTATTAGGACCGAACATTGTATTGCTTGTTCCACCACCAAAAGCACTCCCAATATCCGACCCCTTTCCTTGTTGAAAAAGAATAAAAGCAATTAAAAGTAGTGCTGTTAAAATATAAAAAAAGATCAAGAAAGTCTGCATTAGTTTTTTCCCTAGTTTCGATTATTTGTTAAGACAATATTACAAAATTCTTCACATTCTAATGAAGCACCACCTATAAGTAACCCCTGTACTCCTTTTAATGAAAGAATCTGTCTTGAACTTGAAGAGTCTACACTTCCTCCATAGAACACCCCTAAAAAGCTTTCTTTTTCAAAAGACCTAACTTCATTAACTATTTGTCTATGTATATCCTCAATATCATCTAGTTTAGCTGTTTCTCCTGATCCAATTGCCCACACCGGTTCATAAGCTACTATGAATTTATTTAATTCTGCATCGTTCAGTATTTCTAATTGTTCTTTTAGAACACTTATTGTTTTACCTTCTTCTTTTTCTTTTAAAGATTCTCCAATACAAAAAATAACTCTCAAGTCTTCTTTTGAAGCAGATTCAAGTTTTTCTGATAATAGTTGATTTTCTTCTTTAAAAACCTTTCTTCTCTCTGAATGTCCAATTACCACATATTCAGTTCCTAACTCTTTAAGCATTGCTCCATCTATGCCTCCCGTTAAAGGAGAAATATTGCTTGGGTCTATATTTTGAGCCCCTAAAGAAATACTTAATTTTTCTCTTTTTATGATCTTTGAAGCTTCGGAGAGAAAACAGACAGGAGGACAAAGGATGCATTTGGTCTGTAAAGATTCATCTAAAGTTTTATTAATTCCTTCAAGCCATTGAACAAGCATGGGCTGGGAGCCATTCATTTTCCAATTAGCTATAAACATATGGTCTTATGCGGCTGTGCGGATAAAATCAGATAATTCTTTAGCTAGGTCTTCAGCAAGTTCTTTTGTGGAGGCTTCCACCATGACTCTTAAAAGATCTTCTGTGCCAGAAGGTCTTATAAGCACCCTTCCTTTATTGCCTAGTTTTTTTTCTAACTTAGAAACTTCAGATCTTATCTCAGAATTCATTATTATTTTATGTGGATTGTTAACTTCAAAACTTATTAACTCTTGTGGTAATTTTGTAAAATTTTCTAAAGCTTTTGATATGTCAAAATCGAAGCTCTTTAATGATTTAAGTACCTTTACTGAAGCAATAAGAGCATCTCCTGTAGTAGTGTGATCTAAGCAGATGATATGGCCCGATGGTTCTCCTCCTAAAATCCAACTTCTTTCTCTTAAAGCCCTTAAAACATATTTATCCCCTACGTCTGTCCTCAAGAATTCTATTCCTTCGCTCTCTATAAACAATTCCAAAGATTTATTTGTCATAAGAGTACCTACAATCCCTTTATAAGACTCCTTATTAGGATCTGAGCGTTTCGTAGAAATTAAGGTATAGAGAAGATCATCCCCGTCTAATATTTTTCCATTTCTATCAACTAAAACTAATCTATCTCCATCACCATCAAAAGCAATACCAAGATCAGCCCCATTAGAAATAACTTCTTTCTGTATTTTTTCTGGGTTTGTTGAACCACACTCTGCGTTGATGTTAATTCCATCAGGAGAAGTAGATATTTCTATTACCTTACTTCCTAATTCCTTAAAGACCTCTGGCGCTACTGAATAATTAGCTCCATTTGCACAATCAATAACTAAAGTAAGTCCAGATAAATCTAAGTTTGAAGACGCGGATATACAAAAATCAATGTACATTTCTTGAGCATCTTCTAATCTGCTAGCTTTTCCCAGCTCTAAAGAATTTATAACTGAGCTATTCTCTAAAAGAATATCTTCTATTTTTTTCTCCAATCTATAATCAAATTTAAAGCCGTCTTTAGTAAAAAATTTAATGCCATTGTCACTAAATCTATTATGTGAGGCACTTATCACTAATCCAGCCTGATTGGTAGATTTTGCTAAATAAGCAACTCCAGGAGTAGGCATGGGTCCAACCAAGGTTACATTTAAGCCGGCTGAAATGAATCCTGACTCCAAAGCGGACTCAATCATATAACCTGATATTCTTGTATCCTTGCCAATTAAAATACTTTCAACACCTTCTTCTTTTAGAATCTTTCCTGCAGCCCATCCAAGTTTTACCATAAACAATGGATTCATTTTGGATTCTACTGCCCCTCTTATTCCGTCTGTACCAAAACGCCATTCTAAAGGAAAGTAATCAGGTATTTTTTTTGAAGACATTAATTTAAGGTTATCTTAGTAAAAACCTTTCAACTTTGTTCTGCTGTATCCCCTACTGAAGGATCATTCTTTTCTTTGCTTTCAGTTTTATTTTCTTTTGTACCAGGGGTCCTGGGCTTTGCCCCTGCCATAATGTCATCTATCTGTTCCGAATCTAAAGTTTCGTACTCAACTAGTGATTCAGCCATTAAATGAAGACTATCTATATTTTCTTTTAATATATGAGTTGCTTGCTTATAGCAATCAGAAATAATTAATTTCACTGCTTTATCAATTTTAGAAGCAGTTTCATCGGAAATATCTTGTTTAGCACTTCCAACGGATCTACCTAAAAAAGGTTCCTCTGTTTCATCTCCGTACCGCATAGGACCCAACTCTTGAGAGAGACCCCATTTAGTGACCATATTGCGAGCTAATTCAGTTGCCCTTTCAATATCATTGGAAGCTCCAGTGGTTATTCCTTTTTCACCGTATACAATTTCTTCAGCTATTCTTCCCCCATATAGCCCACAGATTCTGTCAAGAAGAGATTGACGGCTGTGACTATACTTGTCTTCTTCAGGAAGAAAAACTGTTACCCCCAACGCCCTTCCTCTTGGAATGATAGTTACCTTATAAACTGGATCGTGCTCTTCTAATAATCTTCCTACTATTGCATGACCCGCTTCGTGATAAGCAGTTTTAAGTTTATCTTTCTCAGATATAACCATAGATCTTCTCTCTGTACCCATCATTACCTTGTCTTTGGCAAAATCCATCTGTTCCATACCTACAAGTTTCTTTCCAGACCTTGCAGCAAATAGAGCTGCTTCATTTACTAGATTCGCTAAGTCTGCTCCTGAAAATCCTGGAGTCCCCCTGGCAATTACTGAGGGATCTACATCTTCGCCAATCGGAACTTTCTTCATATGAACTTTAAGAATTTGTTCTCTTCCTCTTATATCAGGAAGTGGAACAATTATTTGGCGATCAAATCTACCTGGTCTTAATAAAGCAGGATCCAGTACATCTGGTCTATTTGTTGCTGCGATTATGATAATGCCCTCATTTTGTTCGAAACCATCCATTTCGACTAGAAGTTGGTTGAGAGTTTGTTCTCTTTCATCATGTCCTCCACCTAAACCAGCGCCTCTATGTCTTCCAACAGCATCTATTTCATCTATAAAAACAATACAAGGAGCTTGCTTCTTGGCTTGCTCAAACATATCTCTAACTCTTGAAGCACCAACTCCTACAAACATTTCTACAAAGTCTGAACCAGAGATAGTGAAAAAAGGAACTTGAGCTTCTCCTGCAATAGCTCTTGATAACAAAGTTTTTCCTGTCCCAGGAGAACCTACCATCAATATTCCTGTAGGAATCTTTCCTCCTAATTTTTGGAACTTTGAGGGATCCCGAAGAAAATCCACTATTTCTTGTACCTCTTCTTTAGCTTCTTCTATCCCAGCTACATCAGTAAAGTTAGTCTTAACTTTACCTCCTTCTAACATTTTTGCTTTGCTCCTACCAAAACTCATAGGTCCAGATTTACCTGAAATTCCTCCCTGCATTTGTCGCATAAAGAAAATAAATACAGCAAGGATGATTAGAATTGGAAAACTGGCAACTAAAAGCTGTTTCAAAATAGACTGCTGTTCAGGTTTTTCTCCTATTACAGAGACCCTATGATCTCTTAGTATTTCGCTAAGGTCATCCTGTAAGAAAGGTGGCTTTACAGTCTCAAAATTCTTTCCATTAACAGTTTTGCCATTGATGGTGTAATTATCATTTTGAAATTCAACACTTAATACTTGATCACTTTCAACTTGAGCTAGAAATTCTGAATAACTAATTACTTCTTGTTTAGAATCAGAAGAAAAATTACTAAAAACAGTGAACATAGTCACTGCTATGAAAAGCCACATTAAAATATTTTTTACTAATTCACTCATTTTTCTTACCCATCCCCAGAATGTAGGTTTCTTTAGAATTTGCCCTAGAAGAATCTGGTTTTCTAATTTTAACCTTTTGGAAGTTAGTTTTCATATAAATCATCATATTATCAAAACTTTCACCATGGAATACTTTACATAAAGCATTCCCATCTTCTTTTAGGAAATTATCTAAACAGCTCCTAATGCCTAGAAGGAGACTGTTCATCAGGGCATCATCTCTTTCTGATATACCACTTATATTTGGGGCGATATCAGATAAAACAACATCAAAAGGAAGAATATTTTTATCAAAGTTTTCAAAGTCACTCTCTTTAAGCTTTTCCAATTCTTTATTAAGATAATTCACTCC
>Ga0207990_1000305_pt1 | contig 29070 bp, 20 predicted proteins | sample ETNtaG_8_FD_185780 | JGI IMG/M metagenome (GOLD analysis project Ga0207990, IMG submission 185780) | Marine microbial and viral communities from oxygen minimum zone, Eastern Pacific Ocean - ETNP201406SV75 (SPAdes) (version 2) | ecosystem: Environmental > Aquatic > Marine > Oceanic ...
CAGAATATTGCTGAACTCACTTAAAGCTCCCTCAGCTGTTTGAAACATGGCAACAGCGCTTGCGTTATTGCTGTGAGCCTGTCTCAAACCAGCTATTTGTCCTCTCATTCGTTCAGAGGCAATTAACGAAGCCGGTCCGTCCTTGGCACGATTTATTTTTGTTCCAGAACTTAATTTTTCTATGGAACTTTTTACGGTATTTAAATTGTTTTCTGAGTGCCGTAATGTATTCAAAGATGTTGGATTACTTCGAATTCTCATTTTTTTCTCCCATTATTAATCATGTGTTAGGCTTCCGCAGGCAGTTGACTCTTTTTTTAAACCAGCGGATAAAACCCTTGTCTTGCTTTTCGGCTCCCTGAAAAAAAACTTTATCATAATTATGAAAAAAATTACCAGTGTTGTTATTTTCTGCAGGACTCCGGCATTAGTTCGACTGTGATTCTGTCTGCGAGCAACATTCCTTTTGCAGTCAAACACAAGTGTTGCCCTTTCCGCAAAGCTCTTCCTGCAGCGCAAAGTTCATTGACAAGATCAAGCTGCTCTTTTTCCCACTTTAAACCATAGCGCTCCTGCCATTGCTCTATATTAACTCCTTCCGGCTGACGTAATGCCAGCATCAGGGATTCAGCTGCCTGCTCATTCACCTGTAACTGCTCTTCAAAATCAACCGGCCAGCTATTTTGATCAAGATGTTTGAGGTAAGTGTTTAGTGAGCGCTTGTTGCCCCAGCGGGCTTGACTGAGATATGAATGTGCACCAACTCCGAATCCTAAATATTCATTTCCGGACCAGACCAGTAAGTTGTTCCGTCCCTCCTTAGCTTTTAAGGCAAAGTTCGAAATTTCATATTGAAATAAACCTGCTTTTTCCAGACGTTCAATTGCCCACAAATACATTTCTTCGAACAGCTCCTGATGTTCTGACTCCCATTTTATGATTCGCTCATTTTGTCCAAACGGTGTCTTTTCATGAATTTCCAGTCCATACAATGAAATATGTGATGGATTATAAGATAGTGCTTCCTCAACATCTTTCCTGAACATCGAAATACTTTGTCCCGGAATGCCAAACATCAGATCAAGATTCCAATTATCGATTGCTGAATCAGCAATCGCCTTGAGCGATTGCCGTAATTCTGAGCCGGAATGAATCCGCCTCAACTTCTTTAAAGTTGATGACTGGAAACTTTGACCTCCCAGACTAAGCCGGTTTACGCCTATTTCCGCAAGTCCTCTCAGATATTCCGGATTCACATCTTCAGGATTCATTTCAAAGGATATTTCTATTTTGTCAGACCATGGGAAAGAATTCCGCACTTGGCTCAGCAAATACACAACCTCCTGAATCCTAAGACTGGACGGAGTGCCGCCACCAAAATATATTGACTCAAGCAAATTTTCTACGAAAAAATTTTCATCACGATTAAACTGTATATTTTCTTTCATCCATGCTGCACGTCGTTCGATTTCAACAGCCATACCCTGGATATATTTTTCATGCAATTCCGATCTGTCGCGTCTAACAGCAAAGGAACAAAAAGGACAAATATGGCGGCAAAAAGGAATATGAAGATAGACTGCAGGTATAGGACAAATTATTTTTTGATAATTGTCGACTAATTCCATTTTTTTTTACTAGAAATATCAGATAACTAATTGTTGATGTTTGATTTAACAGGAGATCTTTTTTGTTGATTTTCTAAACCAGTTGAACTAAATTATGAATCCCGGATCTAGTTAGATATTTTGTCAAACTAAGAGTTGTCACTGAAGTAATTGAAAGAAAAATAATTCTCTTCTGGTATTGCTCCAAGAGAAACTCTATCCTGCTGATATAAAAATTATATTTAATATTAATAACACATATTTGGTTGTGGTTTATTGATAATTTACGAATCTAAAATACTTAAGTAATAAGCTTTTATGCTCAGTCTGGGCTTGATTTTCCACTAGGTCGGCAAACCGTGCAATAATTTCATGATTATTGCATAAATAAATTGGATTAAATTTAAGTATCCGGCCTTTAAGTTTTACGCGTTTAAGTATACATTAATCAGTGAGGGAAACCATGGATTGGGCAAACTTCATTTTTATTTTATAATACAAAACACTAAAAGGCATGCATGAAAATTAAACGCCTCTTCACCATGGAGGGTGAGGGTCCTTATCAGTCGATGGAATTTGAAAACCGCAGTTCCATAATCCGCAATCCTGATGGCTCAGTAGTCTCAGAGTGGGAAAAAGTTTCTGTACCAAAAGAATGGTCTCAGGTAGCAACTGACATCATGGCCCAGAAATATTTCCGCAAAGCCGGAATACCCAAACATCTTAAAGCTGCCAAAGAAAGAGGAATCCCCGCATGGCTGCAACCTTCTCTACATGATAAGGCAAAGCAGGAACAGGAAGCCGCAGAAGCAGAAACTTCCGGAGATGATTCCACCATTTCGGAAACTGACGCACGTGAGGTTTTTCACCGGCTTGTCGGCTGCTGGACGTATTGGGGTTATAAGAACAACTATTTTGATACTGAAGAAGACGCCCGAGCTTTTTATGATGAATTATGCCACATGTTGGCTAACCAAATGGCAGCGCCAAACTCTCCTCAATGGTTCAATACTGGACTAAACTGGGCTTACGGACTGGACGGTCCTGCACAGGGACATTATCACGTTGACCCAAAAACCGAAGAAATCACCCCTTCCAAAGACGCGTATACACGCCCGCAACCTCATGCGTGCTTTATCCAGTCAGTCAAAGACGATTTGGTGCGTGAAGGCGGCATCATGGATTTGTGGACCCGTGAAGCGCGACTTTTTAAATACGGCTCAGGAACAGGTTCCAACTTTTCTGATTTACGAGGAGATATGGAACCACTGTCCGGAGGAGGTGTATCTTCAGGACTTATGTCATTCCTCAAAATTGGTGATTCTGCAGCCGGCGCAATCAAGTCCGGCGGAACTACTCGCCGTGCAGCAAAGATGATCTGTATTGATGCCGATCACCCTGACATTGAAAAATTTGTTAACTGGAAAGTTCATGAAGAACAAAAAGTCGCAGCCCTGGTGGCAGGTTCTAAAACGATTAAAGAACTGATCAACGAACTATTCAGCGCGATTCACGACTGGGGAGATGAAACTGAAAAATTTGACCTCAAGTTGAATAAAGACCTACGTAAAGTCGCCAAAAAAGCCCGACTGGCACAAATACCTTTCAGCTATGTGCACCGTATCATCCATTTGGCACAGCAGGGTTACACAGATGTTTTGTTTGAAGAATACGATACAGACTGGAATTCTGAAGCATATCAAACTGTTGCAGGACAAAATGCCAACAATTCAATCCGCCTTAATAATGCCTTCATGGAAGCAGTTGAGCAGGACAAAGACTGGGATCTTTTCTGGCGTGTTGAAAAAGTGAAAGCCAAAAAGGAAGGTAGAAAACCTGTTCCGTGCAAGACACTCAAAGCAACTGAACTCTGGGAAGAGATTGCCTATGCGGCCTGGGCCTCAGCAGATCCTGGGATACAGTTCGATACAACAATCAATGAATGGCACACCTGCCCTGCCGATGGACCGATTCGGGCATCAAATCCTTGCAGTGAATACATGTTTTTGGACGACACGGCGTGCAACTTGGCTTCCCTGAATTTGATGCGTTTCCGTGATCCTAAGACCGGCGAACTTGATATTGTAAAATTAAGGCACGGTTCCAGAATTTGGACAATTGTTTTAGAAATAAGTGTGCTGATGGCACAGTTTCCAAGTAAGAACATTGCCAAGCTTTCCTATGACTTCCGAACACTCGGTTTGGGTTATGCAAATTTGGGAACGTATTTAATGGTTAACGGAATTCCTTATGATTCTCCGGGAGCCCTTGCCATTTGCGGTGCAGTGACTTCCATCATGCATATGACTTCTTACTCAACTTCCGCGGAAATGGCAAAAGAGCTAGGCACATTTGCAGGATATGAGAGAAACAAAGAAAATATGCTGCGGGTGCTCCGTAATCACCGGCGTGCCGCTTTCCGTGCTCAGGACAGTGAATATGAAGGTTTGACCATCAAACCTGTCGGTATTGACAGTCAGCATTGCCCCCCTGAATTGCTCAAAGCTGCTCAACAAGATGCAAATCAGGCTTTGAGACTCGGAGAAAAACATGGTTTCCGTAATGCGCAGGTCACTGTGATTGCACCAACCGGAACCATCGGTCTATTAATGGATTGCGACACAACCGGAATTGAACCGGACTTTGCGCTGGTTAAATTTAAGAAACTGGCCGGCGGTGGTTATTTCAAAATAATTAATAATTCAATTCCCTTAGCTTTAAAGAAACTTGGGTATGCAGACTCGGAAGTAGCTGATATTGTACATTATATCAAGGGCTATGCACGTTTAGAGGGAAGTCCCTGCATCAATGCAAATGTTTTGCGCAGCAAAGGTTTTACGGATGAAGTACTCAAGCGCATAGAAGAACATTTACCAACCGCATTTGATATCAGCTTTGTTTTCAACCTCTATACACTTGGAGAGTCATTCTGCAAGGAAACACTGGGTTTGACTGATGAGCAGCTTGGAAATTTTGATTTCAGTATCCTCAAACATCTCGGATTCACCGGCAAGGAAATAGAAGCAGCCAATGATTATATTTGCGGAACTATGACCAGTGAAAACGCTCCGCATCTCAAAAAGGAACATTACAATGTCTTCGACTGTGCAAACAAGTGCGGACGCAATGGTAAGCGCTTCATAGCACCTGACGCGCACATCCGTATGATGGCGGTTGCCCAGCCTTTCATTTCCGGTTCGATTTCTAAAACTATCAATATGCCGGGCGATGCTGATGTAACTGATATTAAGCAGGCATTTTCCACTTCCTGGCACAACGGTTTAAAATGCAACGCACTCTACAGGGATGGCTCCAAACTCAGCCAACCGCTCAATGTAAGTGCGGAAGAACACTTGTGGGACGAAGACGAAGCAGATGAAAGTATCGCTGCTGTACAACCGGCGCAAATCAGGATTGCAGAAAAAATTATTCACCGTTACATAGCCAAACGCAGAAAATTACCTCACCGCCGTAACGGCTACACACAAAAAGCGGTAATCGGAGGACACAAGCTTTACCTTCGCACCGGTGAGTATGAGGATGGCACCATTGGCGAAATTTTTCTCGATATGCACAAAGAAGGAGCTGCGTTCAGAAGTTTGATGAATAGCTTTGCGATTGCCATTTCACTCGGACTGCAACACGGTGTGCCTCTGGAAGAATTTGTGGAAGCCTTTATTTTTACCCGTTTTGAACCAAACGGGATGGTTTCCGGAAATGATAATATCAAGATGAGCACATCCATCATTGATTATGTTTTCCGTGAACTGGCAATTTCTTATTTGGGTCGTAACGAATTGTCACATATCAATTCAGATGAACTGCAGGCAAGTGCTGTACATACTCAGAATGAGACAGAACCAGAGTTTGACAATGAACAGGTAGTCTCAGAAAGAACTCTCAGTACTGAAGAAAGCCAGGCCTTTCTGGAACAAGAGGACAATGATTTTAAAGGAGTTGATTTTGCGCTTTTGAAAAATTCAGAACCGGAACCAGAACAGGCACATGCGGATTTTTCCGGCAATACAGATTTTGCAGGAGAGACTTCCAGCGAAAGTTGGGAAGCACAGGAAAGATCCACATCCAGTCTTGTTCAGGAAGCACGGATGAAAGGCTATGAAGGAGAAGCATGCCACACCTGCCAGCAGTTCACAATGATACGTAATGGTTCCTGTCTCAAGTGTGCCTCCTGCGGTGCAACCAGCGGTTGCTCCTGATCAATATCCTGGCGTTTTGAGTACATTACTTTAGCCCAAGCAGCCTGAGGCTGCCATAAATATATTTGTTAAGCACAGGCTGCCGGGAAACAACTATTTTGTTTCCTGACACCCTGTTGCCTTTAAGGCATTTGCTGCTGTAAACTTTGTTCGGCAGGTTGAAATGTAAAAGCCTGTATTCAAAGCTTTAGTCATGTCTTACCTCCCAGTGTTTCCTCCTTCGCCTCCTAAGACTACTTCACAACGTGGAATTGCCCTCTTGATTACTCTGGTTATTTTGGCTCTCCTTGCAGTTTTCATGACAGAGTTTTCATTTGAAACCAAACTTGAAACTCGGGGGATTAAAAATTACCAAGCATCCTTCAAAGCTAGAAATGCCGTTAAATCAATGTTTAAGGCTGTTTTAGAAGGTATAGAAGGACAGGAAGAGCTTAAGTTTTTCACAGTATACTTAAAGGATTTATTAAGGCTGGGAGCAACAGGCAATGAAATATCTTTTTTAAATCCACCTCAACCTGTTGGCTTGCCTGCAGGAGTAATTGCGGATTTCCCGGAAGTATCTTTTTATACACCGGTCATCCGTCCTATTGATCATCTTTATAACTTGAACCGGATACAAACGCCACCGTTTAGAACAGTTAATCCTGAGACAAAATCGGACGTTCGGCTGGCAAATCAATTCATTAATATTCTCAAAAAGTGGACTAGTGTAACTACTTATCAGCCTGGAAGCAGTGTTCCATCACATAATATTCAATTAAATATCAATGATATCCTGTCAATTTATGCGGCAATTTTCGATTGGCTGGATAAAGATGCAGAAATTTATGATTCATCCATCTACGGTACAATAGGTGCGGAGAAAAATACATATCGTTCTATAGATCCGTATTTTGAAATAAAAAACGGTTTCCTCGACAAGTTGAGTGAAGTCCAACTAATTAGCGGGGTTAAAGATAAACGGATTCCGCTCGATCAATGGAAAAAGGGATTCACAATCTTTCCTGTAGGCAACAAATATGAAACGCAAGCAGACTTTTCTGCAATTAAACCACGTATCAATGTCAACTTAGCAACATTCGAAGAAATTGTAGAATTCCTGGAGAAATTTAATCAAAACACTGCTTATTTCATCAATTATTCCCCAGGCTATGACGACAGCATTTCACAGGATTATTTTGAAAAAAGAGAAGAAATTGCAGCAGAACTTACAAAACAACCACGTTCTAAATTGACAAGTGAAGACATAAAAAATAAGCTAAGCAATATTACTCAATACGACAGATCCCGTGATTTTTTCATCCCCCACAGTTTCTGGTATGAAATCTTGCTCATGACTGAAATCGATAACGTGAAAGCCAAAGTGAGAGCTGTTGTCTCTGTTGACAGAAATGCCGCAACTGGTAAAGTTTCAAACTTAGTTATTCACAATTTCTTCTTACGTTAAAAATATGTCCGAAACAATTGGCAAAAGAATCATACGCCTAAGAGAAGTTGGTTCAACAAATACATATTTGAAAGATAACAGTGAGTTGCTTAAGCAGCACGGATTGGTTGTAATTGCTGAAATGCAAACTTCCGGGCGAGGAAGAGCCGGAAGGAAGTTCGTTTCACTTCCGCAAAAAAACGTAACCTTTTCGGTTGTCCTGCATCCAAACTTAGCGCTTGGGGAAGTTCAGGTATTTGCTTTACTGGCCGGAATCGTAGTCGCTCGTGTTCTAGAAAAATATATAGACGGAGCCCACCTTAAATGGCCAAATGACGTACTGGTAAACGGGAAAAAAATCTGCGGTATTTTACTTGAAACAATCAAAATTCCGCAACAGAATTTTCCTGTATTGATCCTCGGGATAGGCTTAAACACTAAAGGTTTTCTCAAAGATTATCCGCAAGAACTACAGGAAATTTTGACTACTCTGGAAGCAGAAATTTATCAAAACTCTGACGTAATTAATAGAACAGAAGATAGACCTGCTCTTGAAAATGAAACAGTATTTCAGCTGCTTTTAAGTGAACTGGAATGCTGTTTTGCAGAATTCAGAGAAAAGGCTGCTGCAAACAGGGAAGCTGACTATGTAACAATCGCCCGCAGCGCACTGCTGAATGAATGGTTAATTCGCTCACAGGCAAAAGGCAAGAAGGTACGTAGTTTGAATAACGTACAAGAACAGATAAAAGGCTCAGGAACCATTGGTACTATTGAAGGATTAACGAAGGAGGGTTATTTGCAAATCCGGACAGAATCAGGAGAAATCCTGACGCATGTTTCCGGAGACATTCTTGAAATAAGAGAGGAACCGTAATGATTATAGCTGTAGACATAGGCAACAGTGACGTAGTACTTGGCTTAGTCAAGGATTCAAAAATATTAAAGAGTTGGCGCCTGCATACCGGTATTCATCAAAGTGTAGATGAATATGGAATACTTGTTCGGGGTATGCTTTTCGCATGCGATTTCAGTTTGCAAGAGGTGCAAGGCGCAGTGCTTAGTTCAGTAGTTCCAGAACTGACAGAAGTTTTTACTTTACTGCTAGATAATTTGACTGGTAAACCTACAATTCAGGTCAGCTACGAACGCAATCTTGGCATTGAAATAAATACTGAAACACCAGCAAAGGTCGGTCAGGACAGACTGATTAACGCTGCTGCCGCATACCAGGAATATAAAACTTCACTGATCATCATTGATTGTGGTACTGCAACTACACTGGATGTAGTCTCTGCGGAAGGAATTTTTCAGGGAGGTGTGATTTGTCCCGGATTATTAATTTCTGCTGATGTGCTGTTTTCAAAAGCCGCACAACTGTTTCAGGTAAATCTTGAGATGCCGGAAAATGTAATCGGAAAGAATACGACTGACAGTATTAAATCCGGTCTAATCTACGGTTACGGCGGAATGATAGATTCGTTGATTAAAAGAATAACGAATGAAATAGAACAACAAGGCCAATCAACACCGACAGTTGTAATCACCGGCGGTTTGGCTGCAAAAATTTTACCGATTCTGTCAAACGTTATTTATCATGATGATTTGACCTTGCGCGGTTTATACCTTTTTTATCTGCTCAATAAAACAGACACTAGTGGGAAGCAGTTCTGATTTGCTAAAACAAGAAAATTAAATGCACCAAAAACATTACAACTGCAAGTGAAACATGGCTGAAGAAAAAGTTGACGGACTGGAAGGTCTGGACGATTTTGGTGACGATTTTGGAGAACAGCTCGACTCCTTCATGGAAAATGACGGTGAGGAAGAGAGTGACAGTGAATTGGATTCATTTTTCGAAGATCTTTCTACAATCGATGACCTGGAAGGTGACGATGACAGTGAGACTGCAGAAGATAAAAAAGAAGAGGAAAAGACTCCTGAAGTAAAAAGTGATGATGAAGACGATGGTAATGTTGATGAAGATGCTGGTGATGAAGATGACGAGGAAGAGCAGGAGGAGGAGGATTACGATACTGAGCTTGAAGATGAGTCAGAGGGCAAGGACGATGATACTTCAACTGCTAAACAGAAAAAAAAGAAAGGTCTGTTAAAACCGCTTATTATTTCCAGTATTACAGGTTTGCTTTTGGGAGTTATCACTGTTGTAGTACTTTATTTTTTTGCAACTCCTGCTGAGACAACTTTATTTGAAACCGTCGTAGAAATACCGACAGAACCTGTTCCACCCGTAAAGGTCAGTAAACCTGAACCAAAGAAGCCAAAGAAGCCAAAGAAGCCAAAGAAAGCAAAAGCAAAAACAACCAGCTATTACGTACAGGTTGTTTCCTGTATTTCCCATGAATGCGTTAACGAAAGTCGTCTTCAATTAAAAACTTTAGGGTATAAATCACGTGTCCGTTCTTCAAATGAAAGTTCCGGAATTTCGGAGGTGCTTTCTACAAAAATTTTTGGTGAAGAGTATTCTGCAAGAATGGTTAAGAAAATTAATTACAATAATCCTCTGGCAGGCCATGCTTTTCGCAAATCAATGGAAAATGGATACCAGGTATCACTGGGATTATTTCCGGATCTAGAAACTGCAAACAGAGTAAGAACTTATTTAAATCAGGCTTTCAAGGAAGATATTTTCCTTAAAATACAGCGTACTACTCAGAAAATACGTTTTCAGGCTGTACAAATCGCAGGGTTTAAATCAAAAAAAGATGCAGTAAAATTGCGTGACAAATTAAGAAAGAATAACCCCAATTTTCAAAGTGCATTTGTTAAAGCAGATATAAAACCTTAAAGCAAATTTAAAAGGTATTTTTCGCAGGGAAACAACATACAGCTTTTATTAGCGTGGACTTCTGCAAATACCTTTTTGTTATTTTCACAAATTTAAGTTTGGCTTTTTCTGATTTATAAAATAACATTAATGCTCAAAAACATTGTATAACAATAATTAAACGGAGCATTTATGGGACTGAGTTGGACAATTGTATTTGTCGTTCTGGTCATAGGATTCATCATCATTCCAGGATCAGTTTTCCTGTCAAATATTAGCCGGATCCGCAAAGAAAAAGCACAATAAAAACTGGTTTTAACTGAGCATTTAGTATATTGAGTGTTTCTCTAAAGTCTTCAGAGAAATTATCTTTCAGTCTTGTCCAAGCAAAGTTTTAAAGTTAAATCCTTTTCAACTCCCCACAGCAAACACTCAGCAAGAGACATTGAGTAACAGTCAGTCAATCTTCTTTGAGAAATATTTTGAAAGTTAGACTCTGCCTGCAACCTGCAAAAGGCAGGAATTTGTTTATCTACAGACTGTGCTCAGTCAGTCTCTTATCACTCTCACTTTACTTCTCTGTCATTCAGCTTTACGCAAAAGAATCGTCATCTGCAAAAATACAGCCGGTTCCTGGACTGTCTGCTGATGCTAAAGTAGAACAATTAATTCATAAATCAGACATTCCAAATATTATCGGAAGTTATGCTGTAGTTACTGCTTCTGCATTAAATTTACGTTCAAGTCCCAGCACCAAAAATTCTGCCATAAAAGTTCTCCCTAAAGGCACACATTTATTGAGTTTTTCAGCATCAAATAAAAAATGGCTGAAGGTCAGAATCCCACAAGGGATTCAGGGCTGGGTGGCTCAGGAACATGTCAAACTTTATCTGCCTGAAGGCTTGCCTTATTATGCAGGAAAATTTAACTCGACACCCTTCACCTCGTCACTGGAAGCAAGTATTCTGCAGTACATGAAAGAAACCTATACCAAAAACAAACTCAAGAGAAATGACAAACTTTCAATCGTTGTGCAAGATCTTACAACTGGAGAATTACTGGTTTCTCTACGAGCGAGGCAAAGTGTCAAATCTGCCAGTACAATCAAGGTGCCAATACTTCATGCATACATGATTCAGCGTTTTAAAGGAAAGATCAGAGAGAGCTCAAACCACAAAAAGCTGATTGAGGAAATGATCCGTTTCAGCAGTAACCCCAGCACAAATACTATAATTAAATTGTTAGGTGGTACTGAAAATATTCAACTCTTACTTGACAACACAAAATTGTACAAAGAGCTGAGCCTAACAGAGACGATTCCGGAAGATGGACGTACTTACCAAAATAAAATTTCTGCTGCAGATTTAAATCAGATATTTGTGAATATCTGGTTTAAACGTGTAATCGGAACTAAATACAGTGCGCAAGTAAACAAAACCGCGGCAAAGGAAATGCTTTATTTACTCGCTCTTCCCGGTCATGCCTGGTTGAAAGACAGGATTAAAGCCGACACCTGTTTTGCGGCTAATAAATCAGTCAAACTATGGGACAAAACAGGATTTGTAAAAGGAGTAAACGGAAACGCAGGTATTGTAGAAATAGATACGCCTCATGGAAGAAGAGCTTATTCGCTGGTAATGTTCATGGAGCGTGAAGATTATCAAACAATCGAAGGAGACGCATCCCACTGGTATGAACGTGTAAGCCTGCATATGCGCAAAATTTCTGAGATTACCTTCGCTTTTATATCCAACCGCTACGAAAGTTACAATGAATGCGGACGTTCACAACTCATTCGTTATGCCAAATTGGCTCTCGCACCACGTCCTCTGCAAGTCTCTCTCTAAATTTTATCCAGCTGAAAATAAAGTAATTCAGCTAAGTTGTTCATTGCACACTCACTAATAAACGCAGAATTATGAACCTGGAAAAACGTCTGCAATGGTTTTTTGAGCGAAAGTTGATTATGCTCTTTCTCTGGGAAGAACGTTTTTTAAACCCTTTGATTGCTGATGAACTGCAGCGACTAACAGCTTCGGGACTGCTTGAAGATGAGGATACTCTACACTTGATGGAGAAAATTTTACCTGATTTGACAACTCAATTGCCGACAGGTATGTATTTTCCTGTGCCCATCTCAAGAGCACTCAAACAGGAAAATGATTTTACGAGCGAACTTGCAATGCGCTTTCACTATGACTTTATCCGGATTGATCAACAACAAAAATGGTGTTTGCGTGAAAAATATATCAGCGGAAAGGTATTAGCTCTTTTTGAATCAAATCTGTTTTTTGAAAAAGAGAGTGAACTTTATTTTGTTGAGTATTGGAGTGATCACCGCTGGGACAAATGCTACCTTGAATGTGAAATAACACCGATGCGGGCATTGGCCATAGAGCTAGTTCAAGAGGAATTTAAGCTGCAGCTTAATAATCAGCAAACTGATTCGCTTGATCTCGACAGCTTCCGTATCGATAAAAAGGAGAGATGTTTTGTGCTTTCTCAATCCTATGGCGAAGTCATGCTGGCGGATGCTCCAAGGTTCTGGCTGTTGAATCATTTAGACGAATCCGGTTCATACTTTGTGTTTGGCGATAGGCATTTTCCACTGACTTTTTCCGGATGAAGTGACTCACACAAAAATCATCACTGGTTTTTAATTTTATGACAGCCCTCAATAAACTCTTCAGTAACTTACAATTCAGTTAAATTCCTTGAAAATACAGTAAATTTAGGATATAATAGTTCTTATTTTTTACGATGAGCGCAGTTGACTTTTTTTAAAACGTGCAGGCTCAACCAATTTTAAGGGCGTAGTTCAAGCACATAACCGTAAGTTATGGAGTATCTTTCTCCTTTATGAGAAATATTACGGGAACGTGAATATTCAACTTGCTGCATTATTTCCTGGCGATTTATTTTTTTTCGTTGCTTTTTGGGGCTTTCATTTAATTCCAAACGCAATTTTTCCTGTTCCTCTAAAATAGATTTACGAGTTATAGCTATTGCTTTAGCATTTTCCATAGAGCCCATGCGCTCCTTAAACTTAAAATATGCTTCTTGGCGTATTTTTTTTTGTGAATCTAGAGTAGAAAGACGACTACCAGCTATTGCTTTAGTTTTTACCAATGTCTCATTTAATTTTTTAAAATATAATGACTGACGCAACTTTTTTTGTGAATTTAAAGCAGAGCGGTGCTTTTCAGCTATTGCTTGAGAATCTTTTTTCCCTTTGATATAACATTCATAACGAGCCTGTGCAGATACATTGCAGGCAATGTTTTCCGCAGTTAATTTTTGAGCTGAGGCTGAGGTGGATCCCAAAATAGCAGACCAGAAAATCATCATAAGAGGTATTAAAAAGCTGAAACGAAGTCGTTTCAACAGACTGGCTTTTGTGTTTTTGCTAATGTCCTGTCTCTGCATATTTCAATTAAATATTGGATTTACTCAAACTGAATCTACAAATACTGAAGAAGAAAAGAATAATCAAGATCCTGCTGAAAACAACACCATAACTAACGAGAATAAGGACCAAAATACTGAAATAGCTGCCGTGATGAAGGCTGATAATTCGTCAAGCATAGACCCTGAAGAAGAAAAAATCAGACGAAAAGCAATGGCAATGATCCTGAATATTTCTAAAGCTAACAATCCTTTGACAAATACACTATCTGCTTCAATCTTTAATTTGAATGAACAAAAGCTGAAAGACCGGAAAAAAGGCAAACGTGAAATGCAGTCTTATAATCAAAGGAACAACAAGCAGATCAATGATTTTTTTCAACGATTCAAAAAGAGACGCTACCAATCCGCCAGTTACAGCGGCAAGCATGACGACTACACAAGTTACATCCAAAAATTTCAAGCAAACAGCAGTCGTTAATAAATAATCCTGCAGAATATATTTTTTATCTACTAAATCCTCAACCTACATTAAACATTAAATGCAATATTTATGGCACGTGTAGCAATGGCGATGAGCGGGGGCGTTGATTCGTCAGTTGCGGCGGCTTTGTTGAAGGAGCAGGGTCACGAGGTTATAGGGCTTCATATGAAACTTTATCACGGCCCTGAGAATGAATCTCGACAAAAAAGCTGCTGCTCTCTTGATGAAGCAATCGACGCGCGTTCTGCTTGTCACCGGCTTGATATCCCTTTTTATGTGCTTGATTATCAAAAAGAATTTAGAGAAACTGTGATTGATTATTTCATCAATGAATACTCAAGCGGGCAGACACCTAATCCGTGTGTGATGTGCAATAAAAAAATAAAAAGTGATTTATTGTTAAAAAAAGTAGACGAACTGGATTGTGACTTCCTGGCAACAGGACACTATGCCCGGGTTTATAATAATCCGGAGAGTGGACGTCCACAATTAGCGCGCCCACAGGATTTACGTAAAGACCAGACTTATTTTCTGCACGGTATTCCGGCAAATGAGCTGCCGCGGCTGATGTTTCCTTTGGCAGAGATAATTAAACCTGCAGTCAGGAAGATTGCAGGCAATCTTAATTTGTCTGCCGCAAAAAAACCCGACAGTCAGGAAGTATGTTTTGTACCAAAAGATTATAGAACTTTTTTGAAGCAGGAAATGAAGACTGCACCTGTACCGGGTGAGTTTATAAGTGTTTCCGGAGATGTCCTGGGAGAGCACGCAGGCCTGCCTTTTTATACCATTGGTCAACGCCGCGGACTTGGACTTAGCGACACAACACCATATTATGTTGTAAAAATAGATAAAGCCCAAAACAGGGTTGTGCTAGGCAAAGAAGATGATTTATTTTCACAAACAACTCACGTTTCCAGAGTGAACTGGGTGTCCATACAAGCCCCGGAAAAACCGATACGTGTATCCGCAAAACTGCGTTATGCACATCAGGGCGCATCTGCCACTGTTTTTCCTGCTTCCGGAAATCAAGTCAAGGTGGAATTTGACTCTCCGGAACGTTCAGTAACTCCCGGACAAGCTGCTGTATTTTATCAGGATGATATCCTCCTCGGAGGCGGCCGTATCGAAAATTCACCTTGAAAATATTCCAATCAACCTAAGACAATGAATATCCTTTTGACTGGTTTTATGGGTGCAGGAAAGACCACAATAGGGCGTAAGTTGGCCAAATTGCTGGAATATTCTTTTATTGATACCGATACTGAGATTGAAGAAGATCAGGGATGCAACGTCACTGAAATCTTTAAATATGGTGGAGAAGAGTGTTTTCGTGAAATGGAAACCCGTCAACTGGAAAAACTAAAAAGTGTCGATAATTCTGTAATTGCAACCGGCGGCGGGATTATATTACGCAGGCAAAATCGAGGTATGCTACAAGAAATAGGCAAAAGAGTTTATTTGAAGGTACCTCAGGCAGAATTGCTGCAGCGACTGAAAAACGACCGTAACCGTCCATTATTGAAGGAAAAAGATCCGGAAACTGTCTTAAATGAGATGTTTGCAGAACGAGATTTGCTTTATAAGCAAGCAGAGTGTATTATAGAAACAGGTCAACAATCTCCACAACAAATTGCTTCAGAGATAATACGGAAACTATGCAATGAAGACTCAGACCACAACTTTTGAATCAGCGCTACAAAAACTTGAAGAAACGGTTGATAAGCTGGAAGAAGGAGCTATCCCTCTTGATGAAGCATTAACCACTTTTGAATCCGGTGTTCGCTGGAGTAGGGAATGCAACAAATTCCTCGAAAACGCAGAGCAACGTATAGAAAAAATTATAAAGAATGAAAATGACGAGTACGAACAAAAAGAATTTGTACTCGACTGAAGAACACGGTTTTCGGAAAATGTCCGTAAATCAAAACTAATATTTCAGAGATGTTCTGTCTCCCCCTTGTTGGAAAGAAAGAATGGGGGATGCTGATTTCTGATTACTGAATTCTAGAAAATAAAACTGCAAGTCTACGCAAGCTCAAGCGAATGCTGGGTTGTACTGTTCAATGTATAATCAGTTGCGTCACTACGGTCCCTCTTTTCGATTTCTGATCTGTAAATCAAATATTTGTCGGAACATCCTGATTTTAAACTCATGAAAATCAGGTAAAAAATGACAAAAATAGACAATAAAATCCTCATCAATGTAGAGGATGACGAAACCAGAATTGCGTTATTACACGGCAATAAGCTGGATAACCTTTACATTGAACAAACTCACCGCTCCCAAAAAGTTGGTAATATTTATTGCGGTAAAGTAATAAAAGTACAACCTTCCTTTCAGGCGGCCTTCATTGATTACGGTGAAGAACGTCACGGATTCCTTTCCCTTTCCGATATAAACTTCCAAGTCTATAAACCAAGCCGTGAAGGTCGCGGGCGGCCATCCATCACACAGCTTCTTAAACCCGGACAAAAAATTCTGGTTCAGGTAATCAAAGATGAAATTGGCCACAAAGGCGCGTCACTCACCACAAACATTTCTTTGGCGGGACGCTTTCTTGTTTTTATGCCGGACTGTGACCGTGGAGGTGTTTCCAAAAAAATTGAAGATGAAGACCAAAGGACGCGTTTGCGCCACTTACTGAAAGGTCTTGGAAGTGAAAATTCATCAGCCATTATTCGCACGGTTGGTGTTGACCGTTCGCTCACTGAATTAAAACGTGACTACACGATTTTACGCCGTACCTGGAATGAAATCAAAGACGATTACGAAGAGCAGTCAACTCCAGGGATACTGTATCAGGAAGAAGATGCGATGCTGCGTATGATCCGTGATTATTACAATGACAGTGTTACGGAAGTTGTAATTGATGAACCGGTTGCATTTCAACATGCCTTAGAGTTTTTTAAAACTCATATGCCGGCAGAACAAAAAAAACTACAGCTTTATCTTGGCGAAAAATCTCTTTTTTCAACTTATGATATTGAAGGCCAGATTGAAGTTCTGCATCACCAGCAGGTTCCCCTGCCTTCAGGCGGTTCATTAGTCATCATGCCTACAGAAGCACTTGTCGCAATTGACGTCAACTCCGGAAGATCCACTCAAGAGAGAAACGTTGAGGCTACCGCGTTACGTACAAACCTCGAGGCTGCAGAAGAAGTCTCAAGACAGTTACGTTTAAGAAATCTCGGCGGTTTGATTGTGGTAGATTTTATCGATATGGAAAACACAAAAAACCGCCTTGCCGTAGAACAATTAATTGAAGAAGAAATGTCTTCAGATAAGGCCAAGACTTCGTTTGGAGTAATCTCCAAATTCGGATTATTGGAATTGAGCCGTCAGCGAATTGCCAGCAGTTTGTCACTCAACTCTATTGAGATAACATTGGCCAACCGTATTTTACGGAAAATTCATGATTCCGCAATTGAGCAAAAAGTGATGCAGGTACACATTAGACTGCCTTTAAAATTGGCAACCCACCTGCTCAATGTTAAGCGACAACGTATAACTCAAATGGAAATGGATTACGGAATCCGTATTTCAATTACTCCTGACAATTTACTTGGAGTTGAAGAAATTCCGGAAATGGAAGTTACTTTGAAAGGTCAGGGTGGTGGAGAAACCAGAACATCCGTGCCAATTTCCGCCTCTGACATGCGTGACGATAAACCTGGCAGGAAAAAAGGTCGTGCTAAAAAAGAACAGGACAAAAAAGAGTCTGTTAAAAAGGACGATTCCGTAACTGTTAAAAGTTCTCCGGAAAAGGAAACAGCGGATGAGCAGCCCAAATCAACAGAAACTCCTGCAAAGACTTTATCGAAAAATGAAGCGCTAAAGTCCGCTAAAGAGCCCAGCCTGAAAACTGAACTTCCGGATACAACTGCTGAAGCGAAAAAGGGAACTGAAGAGTCATCCGTAAAGGATCCGCAAAAAACAGCTGAAACCGATAAAAAACCAGCAGAAATCAGCAAGCCTTCAATAGATAAAGCAGAAAAAGCAGAGGAAACGGTAGTACTTTTTAAGAGCAGCCATGAACCTGTAAAAAAACAGCATGCTCCGAAAAACAAAATTTCAACTCCGGAAAAGCTTGCTGAGGACAAGGAAGTACCTACTGTTGCAACTTATACAAGTGTTCACCTCGAAGATCAGCACAATTTAACAGAAAAAACTAAAATTGTTGCTGTTAATAAAACAGAAAAAGAAAATGCTGCTGAAACACCGATATTCAGCAGTGTTCATTTAGGCGATAAAGAAAAAAAGGCCAAACAGATTGCTGCAAAGCAGGACTCTAAAGCTCCGGCAGCAGCAGAAAAAACATTGCCAGTTACGGGAAAAAAGTCTGTAAAATCTGCTACGCGTAAATCAACTGCAAAAAAACCTATCGCTAAAAAGACGGATTTCTCAAAAGCCTCCGCAAAAGCGCAGCCAAAAAAAGCGAAAGTAGAATCTGCTGAAAAGTCAGGAACAAAATCTAAATCTGCTCAAAGCATAGTCTCCGCTGCAAAAAAGGATTCTGTAAAATCAACAACTCCAAAACGTGCAAAACAGGAAAAGAATTCTCCTGCGAAATCGGTTAAAACCACAAAAACTAAGCCTAAGGCAAAAATTCCTCAGAAGCAGCAAAATAAGCTCGTAACACCGGCTACTGCTCTCAAAACAGAAGAGTCTGCTGCTTAAGGCCACTGATAAAGCGTCCGGGGCAAAATGTCTTACCAAAACCTTCCGTCCATCACAGAGTGTGATACGTTTCTCAAGGAACAAAAGCTCCCTCACGGTAAAGCAGTCAGGGAGCAGGTAAACATCGTACTGGATCAGCTACGGACCGAAATCTCCAAAAATCCGCACAAAGCTGTTTCAGGCGCCAATGCAGAAATATTGGAGCGAGTTGCAGCACAAGTCCGCAATCAATCTCAGACCACCCAAAGAGTCATTAATGCTACCGGCGTTGTAGTACATACAAACCTGGGCCGAGCTCCTTTGTCCGAAATTTTGTTGCGCAAAGTATTGCCCGGCATGAGTTCCTACTCAACTTTGGAATTTGATCTCCGCACGGGAAAACGCGGTTCACGCGATTCAAAAATCCGCAAACTGTTGCGTACCCTTTCTGGTGCAGAAGATGCGATGGTGGTTAACAATAATGCCGCTGCTGTGTTTTTAATGCTAAAGGCTTTGAACGGAAATGAGTCCGAAAACAAAAAACCTGAAGTTATTGTCTCCAGAGGTGAGTTAGTAGAGATTGGTGGATCTTTCCGGATTCCCGACATAATGCGTGAAGCAGGAGTCAAACTGGTAGAAGTTGGTACGACTAACCGCTGCCGGCTTGCGGATTATGAACAGGCTCTCACAGAAAACACCGCCGCTCTGTTAAAAGTACATCCTTCAAATTACGAAATTCAAGGCTTTACGGAAGAAGTTTCCGTTGAAAAAATGGCACAGCTGGCACATTCAAAAGGTCTGCTTTGCTTTCATGATTGGGGAAGCGGCAGTTTTTACAAGTTCCGCCAGCGTGGTTTGAGTGAGTATTTAACTGCCGAACAGGAGCTCTCCGCTGGTCCTGATTTGCTGACCTTCAGCGGTGACAAATTGCTGGGTGGAATACAGGCAGGTGTGTTACTTGGAAAAGCTGAAAATATTCAAAAACTGCGTCAGCATGCTCTCTATCGAGCATTGCGCTTAGACAAAGTGACGCTTGGTTTGTTTGAAGCAACTTTGGAAGCATATCTTGATTTAAAAACTCTAGCTGAAAATGTGCCTACTGTCGGACTGCTCGAACTGACACGCGAAGATATTCGAAAAAAAGTAAATGACTTCCTTAAGCTATTAAAATTACCTGACAATACTGCCTGGAAGTGTGAACTCCGTGAAACTGAATCCCTTACCGGAGGCGGAGCTTTACCGGAACTTCCAATTGAGTCGGCAGCACTTATTTTGTCACATCCGCAAAAGTCAGCAAATGAATTACAGAATTGGTTTCGATCACAAACTGTCCCAGTTATCGTCAGGATCCACGAAGATCAAATTTGGCTAGATTTCCGTACAATTCTTCCACAGGATAATGAAGAACTGCTAAGAGTCCTCTCGGTACTGATTTCTACCTGAACTTTAGTTGTTTTTCAGAACCCCCAACCTGTTTTAAGTTAAGCAAATTCCTGTCTGTTTAAGCTGCTCCTGTACAAAGCACTAAAAGGTCTTTTTCTTGCTTGGTCAAAGGAGCAGTATAAGCTTCATCAAGAAATTATCAAACTTAAGCTTTATTCCTATTTTCAACATTCAATTAAAATTTTCCTGCAGTATGAATTTGCCATTGTTTATCAGGAAAGTGTTCCTGCTCTGTTTCAGTTTTCTTTTTTTTAGTTCTGCAAGTTGGTCTCAGTCCAATAGTTATCAAGGAAACGCTAGCAATTTGGAACTGACACAACTCAGTGGATTCAGTGATGATGAACGGATAAAAATATTATTACTGAACCTCCTTCCTTCCGGCATGACTGAAACTGCGGCAGTTGAAATTGGGAAAGTTCTCCAACTGAATATTTACAACACCAATCATTTTACAGTAGTTGGCCCAGCAGAGTGGAACGTTGAAATCAGAGACCAGGATCCCACACTGGCGGATTGTCATGAAATTGCTTGCGGTGCTATGATCGGCAAATTATTTCATTCAGACAAAGTGTTGGTTGGCACCCTTCATTCAGAAATAATGCTTAATGAAAACAGTGAAGAAGAATCGAGTTTTGTACTGTCCGTCAGAATGGTTGATACACGTACTAACATCACAGATTTTAGCGATGAAGTACAATTCACTGAGCTGCACATGCATGATGAATTATTCCGGTTGGCGGCAAGGATTTCAGATAACACCTTGTTAGTTGGTAATGTACTTAACACAAAACGTTCCGGTATCACCCTTAATTTCGGTCGGGCACAGGGTATAAAAACAGGTCAACAGCTTGTGATTTCACGGAGGGCATCTGTTAAATCAGCATCTGCAGATAGCGTGAAGGAAACGATTTTCCAAAATATTGCCTTAGCAGAAGTTGTTCAAGTGAGTGATTTCTCTGCAGAGGCAGTTATCGTACAGAAAATTTCTTCAGTTGCACGAGGGGATCAGGTTCAAACGTATATTGACAAAGAAAAGTTAATCCGCATGATCAGTCAAACCCGTAAGGAACTTGATACTCAAAAAAGATTGAAGCCAAAAAAACATGTCATCCGCTTAGAACCGAAAGAACATGTCATCCGCTTAGAACCGAAAGTAGGAAAGGTGAGTACAGATTATTCACAATGGTCCAACCGCTATCAACAAACGAAAGCACAGCATGACCGTTGGCTTTATTCTACTGCAGGTGCTGGCGGAGCCACTATCCTGTTTCTCAGTGGCGTTATCCAGATGAGCGGGGTTTTAAGCGTTTTACCCTGGATAGCAGGTGCAGGAACAGTTTACAGCGGAATCCGTTATTTCCATTATCGTGATTTGATGAATGAACTTTCCACAGAAGGCCGCTCCCACGGTTTTATTTCCAGTTCACTTGCCCCCCAACCTTCCGGATGGCAATTGAATCCTGTACCTAAAGGTTTCCAGCTAAACTGGGTAAAACGTTTCTGAAGCAGACCGCATTACTTCAAATCCCCCCCCTCTCAATGCTATTACTTCCTTCTGCAAATATCTCCTCTGCAGGATCAGTTTTTCTTAACTCAAATAGCAGCACCACACTTGGTGTTAAATAATCAACTTGAGTTTAAGCCTAAAAACTTGGAAACTGTGTCACGTCTTTCTTCCGTGAACTTAAATTTCACAACTGAAATATTATCAAAATATATTTCTGCATAATTACATCAACCCCTCTAAACTACAATAATATGACGAAGGGTCTTCCAATCACCATTTGTTTGAAAAAGCCGCTTGAGGAATTTTCCTCTGAAAAAAAAGGTGAAAATGTCTGCGGCTGAAACACAAGAGCAACTTCTTTTTGCGCATCAAACTTTCACGGAAGTTAATCGTATCATTACCTCTTCTCATAATTCTGATGAGACACTGTCGAGGACCGCCACAATGATAGCAAAGCGGATTAAGGTTGATGCGTGTTCAATCTATATTTTTGATGCAGACCAGTCAATTTTGATCCTCAAAGCAACTCACGGTCTCGATACCTCTACTATTGAGAAAGTACGGATGCTGCCTTCCGAAGGGTTGGTAGGCTTAGTACTTGAGCGATCTGCTCCAGTTCAGGATTCAAAAATGCAGGAACATCCACGTTTCAAAGCCTTTCCACAAACTAAAGAAGATTCCTTTTCCTCTTTCCTAGGTGTTCCACTGATCGAGCACCGCAAATCTTTCGGAGTACTTGTAGTCCATACAATTGAACCACGTACATTCTCTCCGATAGAAGTACAATTGCTGAGTTCAATTGCCACTCAAATCTCCAGCCTTGTTTCAAAAGCTCTGTTACTCAAACAACTTGATACAGCAACTCAAGAACCTGTCACTCAGCCTAAAGGCGAGGGTAGCTCACTTCACATGACAGGACAACCTGTAGCTTACGGAGTAGCGGTCGGTAAGGCAGTTCTCCTCAAACAATCTGATATTGAAGTTCCTGAAAAGACGAGTTCCCGTACAGTTGAACTGGAAATGTCAGACTTTCAGGCTGCAATGGATCATACAATTTCCGATACTTTGGAACTGATCGAGAAAGTCACGGATCGTGTTGGAACAGAGGAAGCATCTATTTTTCATGCTCACTTGATGTTTTTGGAAGATCAGCACTTTCAGGATAAAATTAAACTTCAAATAGAATCCGGAAAGACCGCAGCATGGTCAATCTATAATACAGTTCACGAATATCTTGGCGCCTTTGAAGAAATTAAGGATCCTTATCTGAGTGAAAAAGGTGCTGATTTAAAAGATGTAGGTTATCGGCTTTTACATTATTTGGGACACGAGGTCCTCTCCGTAACCAAAAAGACAGGAATTCTAATTGTCAGGCAACTCCTTCCTGGTGATATTGCGAGGCTAGACACAACACGCATAAAAGGTATTATTCTGACGAACGGAGGTGTTGTTTCTCACGCCGCTATTCTGGCACGTTCTCTGAGGATTCCTGTTGTTTGTCTTGAAGATCATGAATTAGATCAAATAAAGGACGGTGCCCCAATCGCCATAAATGGGGATACCGGATTTGCGGCAACATACCCGAATAAAGAGATCCTGGCGGAATTTAAGCACTTGTTGCTCAAGCAACATACTTATTATGAACACCTTGAAGAATTTAGGGATATTCCATGCAAAACCAGTGATGGCGTTCGAATAAATTTATTGGCTAACGTTGCTCTTGGCGGGGATGCAATTCGATTGATCAGCTACGGCGCGGAAGGAGTTGGACTTTTCCGAACAGAGATATATTTTCTCTCACTCGACCGTTATCCCGACATTGATGAACAAACAAAAGTATATCGTGATTTACTGGAAAGTATTCCAGAAGATAAACCAGTGGTTTTCAGGACTCTGGACGTAGGTGCTGACAAAGCAGCCCCTTATATGGGTTTTCAGGATGAAGACAATCCGTTTCTCGGTTATCGCGCTGTGCGACGTCAGTTGAAAGAAAAAAAAGTCCTCAAGGAACAATTATGCGCATTGCTGCAGGCTACCGGAACACGCTCTAATGTACGCTTACTTTTTCCGATGATCACAAATGTAATTGAAATAAAAAAAGCCAGAGCATTGTTTGAAGAGTGCAGAAAAGAAATGGAAGCAAATAGAAAAACGTTTGCAAAAATTGAAGTAGGGATGATGTTTGAAGTTCCAAGTGCCTTTTTGATTTGTGAAAAATTCATGTCGGAAATAGACTTTTGTTCTATTGGCAGCAACGATCTCACTCAGTACGTTTTGGCGGTTGATCGTAATAATCCGCAGATTTCAGACCTTTATGACCCCTTGCATCCCGCTGTTCTGCAATTGATTCATAGACTTGTACAAACTGCGGCTGAGCATAATAAGCCGGTTGAATTATGCGGAGAAATGGCTTCTGACCCTGATGGTTGCGTGATTTTAGTTGGACTTGGAGTCGACTCTCTCAGCATGAACGCACCTTTAATTCCAGTAGTTAAAAAACGACTTTCAGGAATTTCACTTTCAGATGCTCAATCTCTTGCCAAAAAAGCGTTGAATGCTTCATCACCAATAGAAGTACGCAACATTATTCGTGAATGTTTTCCAGATTCTCATTCAAAAGAGCAACATAAGACATGACGAATCAAAATTTTACTCATAAAATCTGTTTGATTTACGGAAACCAGCAATTATTGGTGGAAGAAACTACTAATAGTTTAATAGACCAGTGTCTGGAAGGTCGTGAACACGAGTGGAGTCTGGAACGCTTCAATGCTCAGGAAATACTTAAACCGAGCGGTGATTCAGCTAAAAACAGTGTTGATGATTTTTTGATCAGTTGTGAAACATTGCCGATGCTAAGTGATCGTAAAGTGATTCAGCTGGATAATTTTGAACTGATTAAGAAAGCAGTTAAAAAAAACGACAATTCAGCAGCAGCCAGGCTTTTTGAAGCAGTGCAAAATATTATAAATAACCCGCCGGAAAGTTTATGGTTTATCTTCACCAGTCCGGCAATGCGTGAGCAGGACTTCAGCAAACCGCTCTTCCGAAGCATCAAACAAAGCGGGCGCATCCAAAAGTTTGTAGCCTACGATAACAGTTCACCTTTTAATTGGGTTGTTCAACGGGGAGAAAAAAAGGGCTTGCCGCTTTCTGCCGATGCTGCTCGCCTAATGATAAATATCGTTGGTAATGATCTGACAGATTTAGACCATGAACTGGAAAAACTTAGCCTCTACTTGTCAGGAACGCCTATTACAGAAGAACTGATCAAAGAACATATACGCGGTCACAAACATTTTTCTGTTTTCCGTATGACGGAGGCCTTGTCACGTAAGGAATTATTACCTGCTCTGGAAATTCTTGATCAACAGCTTCAGGCTGCTCCACGTGAACATGTCCGGCTCTTTGCACTCATTATCATGCAGTTTAGACGGCTTCTCATCATTCACAGTATGCTCTCACAATTCTATAAAGAAGCAGAAATATTAGCTAAGATATCTCTACCCCCATTTCTAGGAAAACAGGTTCTGGATCAGGCCAGAAATTTCAGCAGTCTTGAAATGCAAAATATTTATGCAGAACTTGCTAAACTGGATTTACGGGTGAAATTTAAAAGTTCACTTGCTCCGTTACTTCTTCAAGACCTCTTTCAGCGTATTTGTGACGGGCAGTTTAAAACAGCCGCTTGATCAACTTCTTCGTGGATAGAAAATAATTTTCCAACCTGCAACATGTTCACAGGTGTTTCAATCGTTTTTCCACTTTTATTACGATGAGTAAAAACGAATATTTCCCCCTACTTTTTTCGCCAATTGAAATTCGTGGCCGTTCCCTGCGTAACCGTATTGTTTTTGGAGCACATACGGCCAACTTGTCAGAGCAGGGACTGCCCGGTGAAAGGCATCTTGCTTATTACCGTGAACGGGCAAAGGGCGGTGCAGCAATGCTGGTCATCGAACCGATGCCTGTGCATCCCGCAGCGGTTTTGACACGTGGAAATTTCCGTAACAGTACCGATGAAGTCATCCCCCACTTTAGGAAAATCACGGATGCGGTTCATGAAGAAGGAGCCTTGATTCTGCAACAGCTTTATCACGTGGGGCAGCACGGAGATTCGGACAATTCATTTCACGCCAACTGGTCTCCTTCAGGACTTCCTAGTTACCACGATTCGGACGGTAGTCATACAATGCTTGAAACGGAAATCGAAGAAACCATAGAAGGTTTTGTACAGGCTGCGAGAAGATGCAGGGACGCAGGTTTTGATGGTGTGGAAGTTTGGGCAGCTTATCACGGAATGGTTGATCAGTTCTGGACACCATGGTCAAATCTGCGTACAGACCGTTGGGGAGGCTCCCTTGAAAACCGCACCCGCTTTTCAAGGGAAATTATCACCCGTATCCGTAAAATATGCGGTGAGCATTTTATTGTTGGTATTGCTGTCAACGACGAACCGGATTTTGAAGTTGCACTTCAGCGGGAATCGCTTGCAGAAATTATTTCAGGACATGACAAAGATCATCTGCTTGATTATGTCACCTGCGGTACCGGAAGCTATTTCGACTTCTACAAATTGATGCCTACCTTCCTCTATCCTGAACGCTTGGGTGCTGATTTAGCGGAGGTTCTGAAAGGCGCAGTTTCAAATGCTTTGGTAATCGCGGAAAGCCATATCAGAACTCCGGATAATGCAGAAGCAGTACTTTCCGCTGAGCAGGCAGATCTGGTTTCCATTGTGCGCGGACAAATCGCGGATCCTCATTTGTCAAACAAAGCTCTTGAAGGGCATGCCGAAGACATCCGCCCCTGCCTTTCCTGTAACCAGATGTGCTGGGGAAGACGTGACCGTGACTATTGGATTTCCTGTCTCGTCAATCCTTCTGCAGGACGTGAATTTGAATGGGGTGGAGATCGTTTTATAAAAACTAAATCCACCAAAAAAATACTCGTAGTAGGCGGGGGCCCGGCAGGTCTAGAAGCCGCAAGGGTATCGGCAGAACGTGGACATGAAGTTATTCTTGCAGAGGCGGGAGACCGTTTAGGTGGGCAATTCAGGTTAGCCGGAATGCAGCCTAGACGTGGACAAATTATCGATCTGCTCGACTGGTACGCCAGACAGTTGTCTCAACTTGGTGTCGAGATACGTCTAAATACTTTTCTTGAAGCGGAAGAAATAAAAGAATTTGCGGCAGACAAAACTGTTCTGGCAACAGGTTCATTTCCAAATGATACAGGATTTCAGAAAGCAATTCCGCATGTTGAAAAACTGCCCGGAATTGAACTTGGTGGTGTCTTTTCCGCTGAAGATGTCATGGCCCGCAGGGCTCGTCCAGGTAAGCGTGTAATCCTGCTCGATGAGGGAGGAAACTGGAAAGGCTGCGGAACCGCCTGGAAGCTGGCTGAGGAGGGTCATCAGGTTATTCTCGTTACCCCTGACCCTCTTGTGGGTAAGGAACTACAGCGTACCGCCGCGGATTATCCACTGCGGCAACGCCTTGCAAAACTCGGTGTGCGTTTTATCTTGGAATCCGCAATTACAAAGTGGAAAAATGAAGGAGCGGAAATCTTTTGTTTTCTCGACGGAAACACACAGTTCATTGAGGCGGATTCACTAGTATTTGCTACACCAAACATTGCAGAAGATTCTCTCAATCTTGAACTTCAGGATTCCGGACTGGACGTAATCAATATCGGCGACAGCGCGGGACCGCGTCAGGCGCCTTTTGTCATCTACGAAGGACGACGCACAGGATTGGAAATTTAAGGCTTATTGTGTAATATTATCTTTCAATTCAACTTAGTTCATTATCACAAACAGATTTCACAAATCGATGAAGTTACTAATAACATTGTTCCACAAAAACAGTATTTAAATTCAAATGACCCAAGAATTTCTGGATAGTAAGCAATACACAGAACTTTCCATTTTGCGTTATGAGGCCATTTACGGTCACAACTACATCAGCCCAGGAGGAGAAAATATCGCTGATGAATTTATCAACACTCTTGATCTTCGGGAGGGGTTGAGTGTGCTGGACATTGGCTGCGGTTTGGGCGGCCCGGCTTTCCGTATGGCAAGTAAATCCGGAGTTCATGTTCACGGTATTGATCTTTCGGCTAATATGATTCGGATCGCCAAAACACGTTTGAAGGAAGAAGAATTGAATAATTTGATATCCTTTACACATGCTAACTGTCTAGAATTACAAGCATTTGAAGAGTATCATGTAATTCACAGCCGTGACGTTTTTTTACACATCAGTGACAAGAATCGTTTATTCGAAGTGATCAGAAGGATTTTAGTTTCCGGAGGACAATTGGGCTTTTCCGATTATTGTCTTGGAGCGACAAAACCAAGTCCGGAATTTAAAGGCTATTTACAGGAACGAAATTATTCATTACTCAATGTTGAAGATTACACAACTTTGCTGAAAAAAGCTGGATTTACGAATATTATTGGAAAAGACAAAACTCTTCTTTTTATTAAAATACTCGAAAACGAACTCAATAATTTGGAAACGGCCCCAATGAATAAAAAGGATAAAAGTTCAATGCGTAAAAGCTGGAAGGAAAAACTTAAACGCGCTCAAAGTAAAGAACAAGGATGGGCTTGGTTTACTGCATCCAGAGATTAGATAACAGGAAAACATCATGACTGATGAAGGACACAAAACAGTTGAAAGGCTGACGTGTTGGCAAAAAGAGAGCCTTACTCCGATTCGCAGTGAAACTGTGGAAGGCGGAATCACCAACCGTAATTTTCGGGTTGAGCATGGGAATGAGCTATTTTTTGTACGCTTGGGAGAAGATATTCCGGAACATGGAGTCTACCGTTTTAACGAACTGGCGGCGAGTCGTGCGGCTTTTTCCTGCGGGATTTCTCCGGAAGTTGTTCATGCAGAATCCGGAGCAATGGTCCTGCTTTTCATTGAGGGTAAGACTCTGGTGCCGGAAAATCTGCGTGAACATTCAACAATACAGAAAGTTGTTTCTCTGCTGAAAAAGTGTCACCTGGAAATGCCCCAACATCTTCCGGGAAGCACATTAATTTTTTGGGTTTTCCAGGTACTGCGGGGTTACGCAAATACTTTGCGTGAAGGAAAAAGCAGGATGATTCCGGAACTTTCGAGATTTATGGAAATTAACAGGCAACTGGAAAAAACGGTTGGGGCGGTTGAAATGCGTTTTGGACACAATGATCTCCTCGCAGGGAATTTTATTGACGATGGCCGGAGGTTGTGGCTGATAGATTGGGACTATGCCGGTTTTAACAGTCCTCTGTTTGATCTGGCAAACCTTGCTTCCAATAATGAATATGCTGAAATATTAGAAAAACAGTTGTTGGAAATGTATTTTGAAAAAGCGGTTTCTCCTGATTTGTGGAAGCGCTATTTTGCCATGAAGTGCGCATCTTTGCTTCGTGAAGCAATGTGGAGTATGGTTTCCGAAATTCACTCTACACTCGATTTCGATTATGTGCAGTACACCAGTGATAATTTGGACCGTTTTGAAAAAACTTATGCAAACTAT
>Ga0207990_1000307_pt1 | contig 28848 bp, 27 predicted proteins | sample ETNtaG_8_FD_185780 | JGI IMG/M metagenome (GOLD analysis project Ga0207990, IMG submission 185780) | Marine microbial and viral communities from oxygen minimum zone, Eastern Pacific Ocean - ETNP201406SV75 (SPAdes) (version 2) | ecosystem: Environmental > Aquatic > Marine > Oceanic ...
GTCATATTAGGATTATTTTTTGAAAATAATGACAATATGCAGAAACATTTCTCTACTGAAGTGTATTTATTTTTATTATTCATTTATTTATTTTTATTTAGCCAATCGGTATGAAAAAATTCGCCCCTAGGTTTATCTATACGTTCGTACGTGTGTGCACCAAAATAGTCTCTCTGAGCTTGTAGCAAGTTGGCAGGTAAATCGGATGTACGGTAACCATCAAAATAGCAAAGAGATGATGTCATAGCTGGAACTGATACTCCATGCTCTATTGCAAGAGAAGATGTTCTGCGCCATCCATCTTGACAATTCTCAATCTTACCTTTAAAGAAAGGGTCTAGTAATAAATTACTGATACTTGCATTAGTGTCATAAGCTTGTTTAATTTTATTTAAAAAAACCGAACGAATAATACATCCTCCACGCCAAATCAGAGCAATTCCACCATAATTAAGGTTCCATCCATACTCTTTAGCTGCATCGGTGAGCAAACTATATCCTTGTGCATAAGACACTATCTTTGCACAGTAGAGTGCATCATGAATATCATTAAGTGCATCCTGCCTATTACCCTTGAATAGTGTATTTGGACCCTTAAGTACACGAGACGCGGCCACGCGCTCTTGTTTTATTGAAGACAGGTAGCGAGAAAACACTGACTCACCAATAAGTGTAAGAGGTGTGCCGAGATCAAGAGCCGCAATACCGGTCCATTTGCCGGTACCTTTTTGTCCCGCAACATCCAAAATCTTATCCAGTACGTAGGAACCGTCCGTATCTTTGTAGTTAAGAATGTTGGCTGTAATCTCTATTAAATAGCTACTTAATTCGCCCTCATTCCACTCCCTAAAGACTGTATACATCTCCTCTACCGACATCCCCAAAACATCTCTCATGATTTGATAAGATTCACATATGAGTTGCATGTCTCCATACTCAATACCATTATGGACCATCTTCACAAAGTGTCCAGAACCATCTTCACCTATCCATTCACAGCAAGGAGAGTTATCCACCTTGGCTGAAATTAATTGGAAAATATCTTTAACTATAGGCCAAGCAGCTCTCGACCCTCCGGGCATAATGGATGGACCATTCAGTGCGCCCTCTTCTCCACCAGAGACACCGGCACCAATAAAATAAAATCCGCCATCCTCTAGATCCTTAGTCCTTCTTATGGTGTCTGCATAGTGAGAGTTACCTCCATCTATGATAATGTCACCCATATCTAGGTGCGGGGTCAGCTTGTCAATATAACTATCAACAACCACTCCAGCTTTGACCATCATCATTATTTTTCTGGGCTTGTCAATTGAATTAATGAAATCAACAATGTTCTCGAAGCCTAGAATATTTTTGCCCTTTGCGATACCACTAATGAAGGCATCTATTGATTCAGCTCCTCGATTATGAACGGCGACTCTGAGGCCGTTACTTTCCATATTCAAAGCCAAATTCTCGCCCATCACGCCCAAACCAATCAATCCAATATCCATTTTTTGATTGTTCATTAATTCTCCTATAACCTTACTATGTAAACTCTATTTTGTTTATTTATTTGTTAGTTCTTTGTTGCTTGTGACTGTATGCTTGTTAAGTAAAAATCAAACTGCAAATTATCGTAAGACACTGATGCACTAGTTTGGCCTGATATAGTTAAACAAAATGCGGTAAAAACTGTTATTACAGTTGATGTTAAAAATAATTTCATTGTTCTTTTCCTGTGTTAAATTAATTGTCAATGTATCTTCCTGTTTCAGGTCTAAATGTTGCATTAAAAAATATTGAATTAATTTAAACCTGTATTCAATCTTGTTATTTGTTTAGTATTTTCGCAGCCCCCAATAAGCCCATATATCTCGCCTCTGAGAAATACACAGGTATATTAGTCATATAATCACGCAACCTCCCCTTATCTTCGAAACTCTTTTGGAAATCACTATTTATGAACAAATCAACGAAGTTTCTTATAACTCCACCGGTAATATATACCCCACCTAGTGCTCCAACATTAAGTGCTGCATTGCCGGCAACTGATCCAAATATTTGACAAAACAACTGCAAAGTGTCAAAGCAGAGCTGGTCAGGCTCAGCATCATTAGCAGCATTCGTTATTTCAGCAGGGGTATCGAATATACTTTGCTGCTGGTTAATAATTGCAAGAGACTTATACAGGTTAACTATTCCTGGTCCAGACAAGACACGTTCAACCGAGACGTGTCCAAACTGTTTCTGTAGTAGATTCAATATTTCAAACTGTAGCTGTGAGTTTGGAGCAAAATCAACGTGCCCCCCTTCCCCCATAGCTGGCACCCATTCATTTGATGCAGGAATCAATCCGCAAACTCCCAGCCCCGTTCCTGGCCCAATTGCCAATCTAGCTCTGTCATTCTGTATTGAGCCTGGATTGATTACTATGATATCGTCCTCAGACAGCATAGTTGTGGCTATGGCTTGGGCAGTAAAATCATTTACCCATGTAACATTAATATTGTTTAGCTCCGAAACAACGTCGCCCTTGTTGATTTGCCAATCATTATTGGCTAGCTTGAATGTTTCTGTGTGTGAAGCTCCAGCGATAGCAAAACAGGCTGAACTTATATCTGCATCAGAAAATTCAGTTAAGTAAAAATTAATGGCACTCTGCAAATTTGCATAATCGGAGCATGGAAGGAAGCGAATATTCTGGAGCCTGTGTTCGCCATCACATACAACGGCAAACCTTGCATTCGTTGCCCCTATATCTCCAATTAAATTATATTTACTCATTATATTAGCTCTTAAAATTAACTATGGACTCCAATATATACTTATCGGCTCTTGCAGGAAAGCATAAATTGGCATTATATTTGAATCTTTAGTTTTCATTGCTAGTGCTAGGGCATCTAGCTTGCTGTGACCAGTAATATGAAGAATTATGTTGTTTGATCGACTTATTGCAGATCTGGTTAGAGATATGCGTTCGTGGGGTGCGCTCTTTGGGGTTGTAGCTATATAGTTACTGTTATTGTTTACATCCATAGCTACAGATAACTCTTTAGAGCACGGGAATAGTGAGGCCGTATGTCCGTCAATTCCTAGACCCAATACAGTGACATCTAGTGGCCGCCTAATTTGTCCAAGTGACTTTTCACATAAGCTCTGCCCAACTTGCGCACTTTCTGTATTATTTTTTAGAGGAAAGAAGGATGCATCTGCAGCATTATATTTAAGAAGATAGCCCCTAACTAGTGACTCATTGCTGTCTTCGTGTGAGGGCTCAACCCATCGATCATCTACCAAAGTAATGTCAATAGATGTCCAGTCAAGCTCAAGCCTAGATATTTTTTTGAATAGCGATATCGGGGTACTGCCCCCAGAGACAGCCAAACTGGCTCGATTATTTCTTGATAACGCGTCAAGCAATAATTTTTCAATCATCACACTTAAATCGGTGGACAAATCATCGGCACTCTCATAGCCATTCCAGTCAACACAATCCTCCAAGAATACGGGCCTATCTGTCTTCATGCCACTGGTGCCCATATTTTTGTATCATCTCTTTAGCTTCATCGGGACCATTGGATCCGGCCCTATATTTATATAACTGTTTTGATTGCTTCTTACATACTTCTATAGCCTTATCGCACCAATTCCAAGCCAACTCTACTTCATTTCTGCTTACAAATAGTCTTTGTTCTGAGTTTAGTAGCTCCAGTATAAGTTTTTCATATGCATCTGGAATTCTTGATGCATTTTGTAACCCAACAAAGTCAAGATTAAGAGGGTCTTTCCTAAGCCTCATACCCTTCTCAATGCCCTGATCTTTTGTTAAAAGTTCAAGTGAAATTCCCTCTGTTGGTTGCAGCCTTATTATCAATCTGTTGCCCGAAAGGTGTTTCTGGTCTGTGTCAAAGATAAAGTGCTGGTCAGCCTTGAAGTGAATAACAATCTCGGTAACCTTTTCAGCTAGCCTCTTTCCAGTTCGCAAATAAAATGGTGTCCCCGCCCATCTCCAGTTAGAAATCTCCACGCGCATACAGATGTATGTTTCAGTATCACTATTGGTGTTAGCGCCATCCTCATTTAGGTATCCTGGCGCCTTTCTTCCTGACACTTCACCTTCAGTATACTGGGCCATAATTATGTTATCGGTGATTGGATCTAGAGCATTTAATAGGTCCACCTTTTCACGACTTACATTGTGATAATTTAGTTGAGCTGGTGGCTCCATTGCAACAAGACACAGAAGCTGTAGTAAGTGACTTTGAAGCATATCTCTCATCTGACCTACGCTATCATAATAACCCCACCTACCCTCTATACCGATAGTTTCTGCAGCAGTTATTTCAACATATTCAATGCTCTTAGAGTTCCAAAGGTTGGACAGTATTGAGTTTGCAAAGCGCAGTGCAATCAGGTTCTGTACGGTCTCTTTGCCTAGGTAGTGGTCTATTCTGTATATCTGTCCCTCTTTAAAATAATCTGCAAGCTTATCGTTTACTTTTTGTGAGGACTCGTAGTCCAATCCTATCGGCTTCTCAATCACGATTTTGGTGCTATCATAGATAATACCAGCGCTATACAAATTATCGCAAACAACCTCAAACAAACTAGGAGACAAAGCAAAATAATAAGTAACAACGCTATCTTTATTGTGCAGTATCTTTGTTAATTTTTTATATTGATCTGGACTCTCTAAATCAACATCAATGCACCTGATTCTGTCAATAAAGTTGCTCCATACACCTTCATTGAATGTACCTTTCGGGAGTCGTTGTTTGATGAACTTTGATATTTTTTCATGAAAATCATCTATAGAGAGCATCTCTCTGATGACGCAATGTATGACTAAAGACTTGTCAAGTAGTTTTGCTAATTCCAACTGATAAAGAGCGGGCAACAGTTTTCGAAGAGACAAGTCTCCAAGCGCCCCAAACAATACAAAATCTTGGTTAATGGCTTCTTTGCTAATGTTTTGGCTATTATTTATCATATGTATTGTTTAATTATGCATATTAATGCTGGGTGGTTGACAGCCTCGCTTAGCACAATTTATGGACGCATTAGTTGAGGCAAAATTAAAAATTTTACGTACCTGTTCCTTGCTAACGCTCTTCAAGGACGCCAGATCAAAAACCCCAAGACTCATAATTTGTTTAATATAACCAGCACTGTAGCAGTCCCCCGCACCAACAGAGTCAACATAGTTTATCTGCGGTATTGTGTCAATGTGTATCAAATCATTACAAAATATAATATCTGATCCGCCCAGCCCACTAGTGACCACTGACAAGGTTGTATTTTCAGCTACCAACTTTTGGGCATCGCTTATTGCTATATCTGGAGCAATAAAGGTTAAATCTTCGTCACTCATCTTGACCACATCAGATAACTCAATTAATTTCCAAATCTGTTCTCTGTAAAGGTCATAATTCTTAATGGCAGGTGGTCTAACATTGGGGTCAAGAGAAATTAGGCATCCCAACTCTTTCGCTATGGATGCAAATTTGTACCACAATTTAAAGTCATCAGAATTGTTAAGAGTAAAGCCTGTTAAGTGAATGATTTTCACATCCTGTTCAAGATACTTGTGATAATCAAACCTATTCAACTCACCATCGACAGTCCCCTTTCGATAAAAATGATAACTAGGGTTGTTCCCTTGGATGGAAACAAATGCTAGAGGGGTTGGCAAATCAAGCCTTTCAGTTAGGGCATAATTAACTTTATATGTATTCAATTTATCCAACAGAAGATCGCCCATAGGGTCACTAGATAGGGGGTATAAAAAAGAGGTATCAACCTCAAGATTCCCTAACGCACAAGCAACATTAAATCCGCTACCGCCAGGAATAAGTTCTGCATTATTACCCTTTTTGTTGTTTGAAATTATGTCAATTAAAGCCTCACCAGCGACTAAAACCATATACCTAACCCTTAATAAAATTATTATAAATATCCATAACAAATCGTAGACCCATTCTCATACAATATACTTGTTATATTTTAATCTGGCTTGAAGCAAAATGTATACCAGAAAGGACAGCAACAACCAAGATTATTTCACCTCATTATTATGCGTAATGAAGTTGCAATACTTGTAATAAAACTTTGGCCATGATAAAGATTTTTTTTATTTCCTTAAAAATTATTGGAAGCGTTTCCAATTTAACCCTAATTAATGTATAATGTCAATAACAATAAAACACATTGAACTAGAACCTATTAAACCCTTATGATTTATATTGGTTATATAAAATTTATTATTTTGTCATGGCAACAATAAAGGATGTAGCAAAATTAGCTGGCGTAGGAATTGGAACTGTTTCCAGAGTTGTTTCCGGTAATGGCTCAGTTTCTCACAAAACATCAGTAAAAGTTAACAATGCCATAAATATATTAAATTACAAACCAAACTATACCGCCCGCTCTTTGTCCTCAAAAACATTTGACATTATTGGCATTTGGGCAACTGAATCTTCTGGCGCTTTTAATAGTGCTGCGGACGCGAATACCAACTCCCCACTCAAAACCATAGAACATGAAATAACTCAACATAATAAACATTGCATACTTATTGATGGAGATGTAAATACTCCAAACAATCCAAATGCAGCAGTACAATCTTTTGAGCGTTTAATCTCAAGGGGATGTGACGGTATCCTTATATGGGGCTTTGGACTGCATCCAAAAGACGTAATACAGATAGAGAAGCAGTTTCCTAATATTTCCTTGTTGAACAACAAGATTAATCTGATAGAAGATAAATGTTTTCATTATGATCATTATGCTGCTGGAAAAATTGCTGCACAACACTTATTAAAAAATGGTCATACAAAAATCGCCTGCATTACTGGTAATCTAAACACAGATGATGGCTATGCAAGACATAATGGGATGTTGGACGCTCTTAAAGAATATGGCATTGAAATGAAACCAAAACATATCATTGAGGGTGATTACTCCTTTAAATGTGGCGAACAGGGAGTTAAGTATTTGTTAAATCAAAATAGTGACTTTTCCGCCCTATTGTGTGGCAACGATTCAATAGCTATGGCCGCAATATCGACCTTGTCAAAAGAAGGCTTGAGTGTGCCCAACGATATCTCTGTAATTGGTTATGATGACAATGTTGTCGCTAATTATACATCCCCTCCTTTGACAACAATACGTGTACCATTTAATGATATGGCTCTTTATAGCACTAAGTTCTTATTAAACCAGTGCTACGGCTTAGACTTAAATATTAGTTATGAATTCCCAGTAGAATTGGTTGAAAGAGAGTCTGTAAAAAATATCACTTAACACATACTCTAAGCCTACATCAAAACCTTAGCGCATACTGATACCATCATGAAATAGATGTACCTTACTAGGTTCGGCACTAAATTTAACTGACTGATTGCGCAACGACTTATGTGTACCGGCAACCTTGGCAACCAGGTTTTTAGCATGAGATACGTGTTTTAAATAAAGTAAGGTGTACTCACCCAGAGCCTCAGTTATATCCACTACTGCTTCAAGTACATGATCATCCTTGGTTAAATTCAAGTCTTCAGGTCTGACGCCAACATTGACTTGTTTTCCTAAGTCCGATTCGCTAGTAACTATACTAGAAACAGCAACACAATCATCACTCAACTTAACTTTTGTCTGCTCGCCTGTAGCTATTATTTCTCCTGGCAACAGGTTCATCGCAGGGGAACCAATGAACTGAGCAACAAATTCATTATCTGGACTGTCATATAGCTCTAAGGGTGTACCTACCTGTTCTACAGTGCTATTAGCCAAAACAACAATTCGGCTGGCAAGGGTCATAGCTTCAACCTGGTCATGGGTTACATAAATCATGGTACGGTCAGGCATTGACTCCTTCAAACGTGCAATCTCGATACGAGTCTCAACGCGCAATGCTGCATCAAGATTAGACAAAGGCTCATCAAACAAAAACACCTTAGGATCACGAACAATGGCTCGCCCTATTGCAACTCGCTGACGCTGACCGCCAGAAAGCTCTTTCGGTAACCTGTCAAGATAGTCATCAAGTTTTAGGGCTTTTGCAGCCTTACCGACCGCATCATCAATGTCTGACTGTTTGTACTTAGCAATCTTAAGAGCAAATGACATATTTTCGCGAACAGTGAGGTGTGGATAAAGAGCATAACTCTGAAAAACCATCGCAATTCCTCGCTTAGATGCCGGCATATCGTTCATATACTGTCCATCAATTTCCAGAGTGCCATCAGTTATCTGTTCAAGTCCAGCTATCATGCGTAACAAGGTAGACTTGCCACAACCAGACGGACCTACAAACACGATAAGCTCTCCGGACTCAATATCTAGGCTCACGTTCTTGAGAACTGGTACTCCATTGTTGTAAGATTTTTCTAGTTTGCTTAGCTTTAATTGGGTCATATAGGTAAGATTAGTTGTTAGTGTTGTTAGTCTTTTTTAATGCAAAACTGAACTGCCAAGGTCCAAGCTTACTGCTATCTAATGGGTTTGAACACAGTTTACCAAGATTATGATTGATGTCCTTCCAATTACCTAACGGCAAAGAATATTCTAATGATTCATCGGACAAATTAAAAACACAATATAGGCAACTTACATCATCCTCCCTGATAAAACTTAAAAGGTTGCCGTTAGCCTCCATAGATACTTGGGTTCCTGTTTGAAGAACTGGTAAAGCTTTACGAAAAGCGATAGCTTTGCGAAAGAAGTGTAATAGAGAGTCTTTATTAGATTCCTGTATGTCGACAGCCAGTTGGGACTGTTCGCTAGATACTGGTAGCCAGGCCTTCCCTGAGCTAAAGCCTGCGTTTACAGTATTAGCTTGCCACACCATAGGGGTGCGGCATCCGTCACGACCTTTGTATTCAGGCCAGAATTCGATCCCATAAGGGTCTCTCAAATCTTCAAAATTCACTTCTGATTCCATTAATCCCAACTCCTCGCCCTGATAAATACACACACTTCCGCGTATGGTATGTAACAACATCGCGTAAGTGTACTTAGCTAAATTGCTAAGACTCCAACGAGAAACCATCCTCTCTACATCGTGGTTGGAAAAAGCCCAGCACGCCCAACCATCGGAGGCCTCTATGTCCATCATATCGAATACTGTCTTTACCCACTCTGCGGTTGCAGGACGATTTTCCAAAAACTCGAAGGCATAACACATATGCATGCGCTTATCGCCATATGTGTACTCGCCCAAAATTTGCATACCTCTCTGGGCATCACCAACCTCACCCAGGCAGGCTCGACCCTCGTACTGATCTGCAAGACTACGAATACGCTCCAGAAATGCTATATTTTCAGGCTGATTCTTTGAATATATGTGATTCTGCCAGTTGTATGGATTCACTTTGGTTGCTATGCTATGATTCCTTTCCTGTTCTGGTAAAGAAGGGTTATCACGCAATAGCTTGTCATGCATAAAAAAATTGATAGTATCAAGCCTGAAGCCATCCACACCCTTGTCTAACCAAAAACGCGCTACATCTAATAAGGCGTCCTGCACATTCTGGTTGTGTATATTTAAGTCTGGCTGACTGCTGAGAAAGTTATGTAAATAGTATTGTTCCCTGCGGCTATCCCACTGCCAGGCAGATCCGCCAAATATCGACAGCCAATTATTGGGTGGTGTTCCATCCGGTTTGGCGTCAGCCCACACATACCAATCATTTTTTGAGTTAGTATGATCGCTACGGCTTTCATTAAACCATGCATGACTATCAGAAGTATGAGATAGAACTAAATCGATCATAATACGTAAACCAAGATTGTGTGCCTCAGCCAACATAGTATCAAAATCCTCCATAGTTCCGAACATCCGGTCTATAGCAAGATAATCGCTAACATCGTAACCATAGTCCTTCATTGGTGACTTAAAGAATGGTGATATCCAGACAGCGTCAACGCCAAGCGATGATATATACGCTAAGCGCTGAGTAATGCCAACTAAGTCTCCAATCCCGTCACCATTACTGTCCTGATAACTGCGCGGATATATCTGATATATAACACCACCTTTCCACCACTTGTCATTGGCTTTTGGGGTAGTTTTTTTTGTATTTATCTGTGACTTATTAAGCATAGCACTCTTTTATTTGACAGACCCAGTTAAAAGGCCACGAACGAGATATTTCTGTAAAGTAAAAAATACTATCAATGGAACAACGATTGATACAAACGCTGAGGTCGCCAAAATTTCCCAGTTACCGCCCTTGCTACCCAACAATTCAACAAGCTTGGCAGTCATAACGACTGTTTGTCCTGAAGAATCAAACAGGAATACTTTAGCTACAAGAAGATCATTCCAAGTCCATAGGAACTGAAAAATAGAAAAAGCAGCAAGAGCTGGAAAACTTAAAGGCAGAATAATCTTCATGAATATTTGAAAATCGGTCGCCCCATCGATTCGTGAATTCTCAATAATATCTTTTGGTAGCCCAACCATATAGTTACGTAGAAGGTAAATAGCTAATGGCAATCCAAATCCAGTGTGTGCTAGCCAGACACCAAGGAAGCCCTTGCCGATACCAATTTGCATGTGCAGCTTCAGTAGCGGAATCAAGGCCATTTGTAAAGGCACTACCAACAAACCAACTATAAATGCCACCAGTAAAGCTCGGCCTGGAAATTGCATCCATGCCAAAGCATAAGCAGCAAAGGCTGCTATCAGGATTGGGATGATGGTTGCTGGTATTGCTACAGTTAAAGTACTCAAGAAGGCTTTAGCCATACCCGAAACATTGTCAGGGTCAAACAAAACATTGCGGTAGTTATCCAAGGTAAATTCTGGTGGCATGGATGCCTTTACAAATACTCTCGTGCCACGACTGCCTTTAAAGGGCTTATCACTTGCCATACGATAATAGCCATCACCTCTTAGGCTGATTTCACCGCCCTTACGTAATTTAGCGGTTTCGCCAGGAATATAATCATCTATCGCAATCGATGAAACTCCCCATGCCTGAATTGCAGGGCTTTTTTCAGAGCTAAAAAGCATACCTTCAATAACATACTTGCCATCAATAATCTGTTGAGCTTGTGGCTTAGCGGTACGCATGATTAGGTTCTGTTCGGTAGTCACCAAAGCCTGCCACCAGCCACTAGTGGATATTTGGTCAGCTGTACGAAAGGACGATACTAGTAGTCCTAGTGTAGGAATTAACCACAAAATAACTAGCACAGCTACTGAAATATGTACAGTCCAACGTAGTGATGATTTATGTCCAACTAAATTATCCATAACTATCCCTTTATTGGTTCTCCTTGCGAGCATTATTAACATTCCAAACAAGTATCGGGGTCACTAGTAGCATCAAAACCATAACGGAAGCGGAACCGACACCCCAGTCATTAGCGCGAAATAGTTTGTCGAACATATAGTTCGCTAATACCTGTGTATTCCAGTGACCATTGGTCATAGCGAAAACAATATCAAATACCTTTAACACGGTAATAGTGATGGTGGTCCAGACCACCAATATAGTGCCTTTTATTTGTGGCACTTTTATTCTAAAGAAGAGTTGCCAAGGGTTAGATCCATCTAAGATTGCTGCTTCAATGGTCTCCTCTGGTATATTGCGCAAAGCAGCTGAAAGAATTACCATAGCAAATCCGGTTTGAATCCATATAAGCACTACCATTAATAGTAAGTTATTCCAAAACGGTTTAGTAATCCAGGTTTGTGGGGCGTCACCGCCAAAAAATAGGTACAGTGCATTTAGAAGACCAATCTGGTCTTGATCAATAGGTCGGGCATCATAAACCAACTTCCAGATAACAGCTGCTCCTACAAAGGAGATAGCCATAGGCATAAAAATTATTGACTTGGCAGCGTTACCCCAACCAATCCTATCAGTTAGATGTGCTGCTAATAAACCAAACCCAGTGGACATTGCTGGCACTATAGCTAGCCACAACATATTGTTGCTCACCGCCTCCCAAAACTTTTGGTCTTTAATCATTTGCGCATAGTTGGCTAGGCCTACCCACTCATCTCCATAGGCATGACGCTCAGTTAGAGACAATCGCAAGGTCTCAAATACTGGGTACGCTAGATACACCAAAAGAACAGTCAAAGCTGGGAACAAGAATAACCATGGCCGTATCTGGTTAGCTAAATTTACATTGCGATTTGAGTACTTGCCACGTGCAGGTAAAAAAACATTATCCAAAAACCAGTTAGAAAGGTAATAGTAACTAAAACAAACAGCTACTACACTGGTAATCGTCAATAAACCCTGAAGAGCAGGATGCATGGCAAACCTCTAAACAATAAAATGTTAATAAATAATTAAACCCTAGACACTTTAACATGTCCAGGGTTTAAAGTCAGCACACTGTAGAAAGTAGTGCTAATTAGTTGTTACTTTAAGGCATCCCATGATGCTTGGATTGCATCAGCTACAGATTGAGCGGATTTACCGTCAGCATAATCAACCATACCAGTCCAGAAAGATCCAGCTCCAACACCACCAGGCATCAGGTCAGATCCATCGAAACGGAATGTTGTAGCACCTAGAAGAATGTCGTTCATCTTCTTCAGTGTAGGGTCAGAGAATACAGAAGTATCCACACCCTTATGAGGTGTAAGGAATCCCTTACGTGCCATCCAAATTTCATGTGCTTCAGCAGACTGTAGATATTCAATTAACCCATGCGCATCAGGCGAATCGTTGGTAATAACAAAAACAGTACCGGCACCTAACACTGGTGAACCCAGGTCTTTGCCTGCATAGGCAGGGAAGTAGAAGAAATCTGCATCTTCACCCACAACAGTTCCTTCTGGAAAGAAGGCTGGGATAAAGGAAGCTTGACGATGCATATAGCACTGCGCTGGTGAACTGAACAAGCCCTTAGGACTGTCACGGAAGTCGGTAGTAGAAACTGCACCAGAACCTCCGGCAACATACGCTTCGTTACGTGCAAATGCACCGAACTCTTCGATAGCTGCAACAACACGTGGGTCATTGAACTTCATCTCGTTGGATACCCAGTGGTCATAAACAGAAGGTGGTTGAGTACGTAACATCAAGTCCTCTACCCAGTCAGTAGCTGGCCAACCTGTTGCACCACCAGATCCTAAGCCGATACACCATGGTGTACTACCATCTGCTACTATCTTATCATTCAGAGCTTTGAGATCTTCCATTGTGCCAGGTACAGAATAACCAGCATCTTCAAAGTTTTCTGGGTTATACCAAACCAATGACTTTACATCTACCTTATAGAAAAACCCGTACAGATTGTCGTGTCCATCAGGACCTGCATATGTACCAAGGTCTACCCAAGATTGACCAGCAGCATAGTTGTCACGGATCCAATCTCCAGTTCCAGAAGCCAATGGCGTCAAGAAACCCAATTTAGCAAAATCAGCAGCCAATCCAGGTTGCGGAAAAACCGACACATTAGCAGCAGATCCAGCCTCTGAATCTATTCTAACCTGTTGTTCAAAGCTATCAGAACCTACATACGAATATGTATTCCCGGTTGACTTAGCATATCCATCAAGCACAGCCTCAACGTTCTCTTGGTCTGGACCAAGCCATGGACCAAATACACTTACATTGCCAGCATGTACAGTGGCCGCTGTTAATAACGCAGCAGTCATACATGCCAATGAATTAATTTTTTTCATTACTATCTCCTCTTTTTATTTATCTTACTATTAGTATATATTTTTATAGTTTGTATAAGTAGCCATGCTAAATAACAAACCCTGGCACAACAATAAACTAAATGCCAGACTCGCAAAGTAATTGTGAGTTAGGTACATTGAAAATTATTGGAACCGTATCCAATTATATAATTAATAAATATTAGTTGTCAAATATATTTTGTAGTGCAAATATAGTTAACTGTAATTCTTGATTATAAACTATTGATAATACAGGTATAATATGGATTATAGAAGATAATCTTTCTTGCTTTATCATTTGTATTTTTGAACAAATTTAAACTATTAAAGATACACAATAATTTATTTATACAATAATTGGAAATGTTTCCAAAAATACATTATCTTTCAGATTAATATAACCCTACTGCCTCATTGGACTTACATTATTGGCGTGAATTTAAGAACTGTTTAAACGATAATGCGCTACGTTTGGGTATTCTTTTCTGAGTTTCATAATCAACATAAACGATACCAAAACGCATCTTGTAACCTTCAGACCACTCAAAATTATCCATAAAACTCCAGGCAAAGTACCCTCTAATATCAACACCTTCTCTTATCGCTTGATCGACAGAAGACAAATGGTTCTGGTAATAACGACAGCGCTGTTCGTCATCTACCTCACCATCAACCACATGATCATCAATAGCGGCGCCATTTTCAGTGATATAGATTGGAGGTAATTGGTAGGTTTGATTGAGCTCTATCAGTAACTTATGTAGAGCTTTAGGATAAACCTCCCAACCAATATGTGTACGCTCAACATCTATCAAATCAACCCTTTTATAGTTTGGATATTTACCGTCTCTTTCAACCACACTACGAGAGTAAAAGTTAACTCCTAAAAAGTCAATTTTTGAGCTAATGATGGTCATATCTTCATCAGAAATCAAAGGCATCACATCAATATAGTGCTGAAATACTGAGTCAGGGTATTTACCCTCCATAATTGGCTTAATAAACCAATGTGTGTATTCATCTTCAGCAAAATTAGCAACATCTATGGAGGACTCATTGGCTGGGTAAGTTGGGGTAAAGTTAAGTACAATCCCGTGCTTAGAATTTTGCGCATTTTTTCTTAAGATAGGCATAGCTAGACCATGTGCAAGTAATAAGTTATGGCAAGCCTGAAAGGCAGACCTATCATCTACAATGCCTGGAGCATGCTTGCCATCACGGTAACCATGAAACGCGCTACATAATGGTTCATTCAAGGTAACGTAAAAATCAATTCTATCACCAAAATATGCACTAACAACTTCAACATATTCGGCAAATTTATTTGCAGTTTCTCGATTCAGCCAGCCACCCTCGTCATCAAGATACTGTGGCAAGTCCCAATGATAAAGGGTGGCCATTATTGTTAATTTTTTCTCTTTAAGTGCACTAATGACTCGGTCATAAAAATCTAAACCCTTTTGGTTAATGCTACCATCAGGTTTAATAATGCGTGGCCACGCTATCGAAAGTCGATAAGCATCCATACCTAAATTTGCAATTAAATTTACATCTTGCTGGTAAAGGTGATAATGTAGACAGGCTACATCACCGTTATGTTGCTTGTATACCGCCCCAGGCTTAGCACAGAAGGTATCCCAAATTGATGGGCAACGATCATCAACATTTGTAGCTCCTTCGATTTGATAAGAAGCAGTGGCAACACCAAAAATAAATTCTTGGTCATTTAGTTTTGAATCTTTAGGAAACTTATACAATATTACTCTACCTGTATTAATAAAAAATTAAGCAGTAACTTTGATACTGTTTGAAATCTTAACTATAACCTGTCTTCACTATCCAGATCAAAAATAGATGAATGAATTGGGTCAAAACCCACTAAAACTGAATCATCACTGTTCATAGTGATGGTGCCATCAACTATAAAACGAAACTCTTGCCCACCAATCTTTGACCAAACTAAAGTATCTGCACCCATAGGCTCGACAACTTCGACTTCCAAATTAAATTTAACTGGCATATTCTCGGCCTTATCTCCAAACGCAATATTTTCAGGACGTATGCCTAACCAAACCTGCTTTTCGGCTTTAATAGGCTCATGAAACTTATAATTGCTCAAATCTAGAGATTGACACCAACCTCCATCTAGATTAAATACACACTTATCATCTGCCAATATTGTTCCTTTTAAAAAATTCATACAAGGAGAACCAATAAATTCAGCAACATATTTGTTGACTGGATAATTGTAGATTGTTTTAGGCTCATCTAGCTGAAGAACTAAACCGTCTCTCATAATTGCAATACGATTCGCTAGTGTCATTGCTTCAATTTGGTCATGAGTTACATAGATCATCGTATTATTTAGCTTTTGATGAAGCCTTTTAATTTCAACTCTCAAGTCAGCTCTTAATTTTGCATCTAGATTAGATAAAGGTTCATCGAATAAAAAAACTTCCACATCTCTTACAAGAGCCCTTCCTATCGCAACGCGTTGACGCTGACCTCCAGAAAGTGCGGCAGGTTTTCGATCTAAAAGGTCTTCAATCTGCAGAATTTCAGCAGCATTTTTTACGCGTTTATCGATTTCATCTTTAGAAATCTTTGCATTTTTTAGACTGAAAGAAAGATTGCCTTCAACTGACATTTGAGGATAAAGCGCATAGGACTGAAAAACCATCCCAATTCCTCTGTCCGATGGTTCATACCATGTAACATTTTGATCATTAATAAAAATTTGACCATCATTAATATCCAATAATCCAGCAATACAGTTTAGTAATGTGGACTTTCCACATCCTGAAGCACCCAAAAGGACTAAAAATTCTCCTTTTGCAACTGATAAATTTAAATCTTTCAGCACTATTACATCCCCAAAATTTAGTGAAAGATCTTTAATTTCTATACTATTCATTTTATAATTATCCTGTATTTATCCTTTAACAGCACCTGCTGCAATTCCCCTGACAAAAAGCTTTCCTGATATAAAGTAGACAAACAAGGGCACTAAACCGGTAAGCAAAGTAGCAGCCATATTAACGTTGTATTCTTTTACCCCTTGAACTGAATTCACAATATTATTAAGTTGAACAGTCATAGGATAATATTCTGGCTTAGTGTAAATAACACCAAACAGAAAATCATTCCAAATACCCGTTATCTGTAAAATCATAGCGACAACGAATATTGGTAGTGACATTGGCATCATAACACGGAAATAAATCCCCCAAAACCCAGCTCCATCAACCCTTGCCGCTTTAAAAAGTTCTTCAGGAATTGTAGTGAAATAATTACGAAAGAGAAGAGTTAATATTGGCATTCCAAAAATAGTATGAATAAGAATTAAGCCAGGTAATTTTGTATAAAGCCCCAAATCACGCAACAATATTACCAGCGGATAAATCATAATCTGGTAAGGTATAAAGGCACCAAAAATTAATATGGTAAAAAATAGATTGGCCCCCTTAAAGCGCCAGTTTGCTAAAGCGTAACCATTAATTGATGCGATTGCGATTGACACAAAAACTGAGGGGATAGTTATTTTTACCGAATTCCAGAAGCCTCTAGATAATCCATCACAGTTAAGCCCAGTACATGCCTGCGCCCATGCTTTAACCCAAGGCTCAAAAGTAACCTCAACTGGAGGTGAAAATATATTACCTAAACGTATTTCAGGCATTCCTTTTAGAGAAGTGACAATCATCACATATAGTGGAATTAAGTAGTATATGCCAACAAATATAAGAGTCCCATAAAGAATAATATTTCTTCTACTTAATATTTTACGAGGCTTTGGGCCTTTAGGGCTCTCATGACTTTGAGAAACTGTGGTATTAGCCATGCTTGCGCCTCCCAAACTCTAAATAAGCAAAAGGAATCAAAACAACTAGAACAGACACTAACATCATAGTAGATGCAGCAAATCCTTGACCAAGATTTTGTGCACTAAACATGTAGTCGTATACATACTTTGCAGGGACCTCCGAAGATATCCCTGGGCCACCAGAAGTTTGAGCAACAACTAAGTCGTATACTTTAATAATTCCAGCAGCAATAATGACGAGCGTTGTAATAAAAACTGGACGCATCATCGGAATAACGATTTTAATATATGTTTTCCACATTGGAATACCGTCAATTCTTGCAGCTTTCCAAATCTCCTGATCAATTCCGCGAAGACCTGCCAACATGAGGCACATGATAAACCCTGTACCTTGCCAAAGACCTGCAACAAGAATTCCATAAATAACAATATCTATATTGTAAAGGGGGTTAAATATAAAGGTTTCAAATCCTAACGAACGAACAATCTTTTCAACGCCATAATCTGGGTTTAAAATCCATTGCCATACTAGCCCTGTAACAATAAAGCTTAGAGCAAATGGGTATAAAAAAATTGTCCTAAAAGTGTTTTCAAATCTCGTCTTCTGATCCAACAAGGCCGCCAACATAAAGCCAATAAATAGTGAAAAAATCAACGAACATATTCCGTAAATTGCGAGATTCTCAATCGACATATACCATCGATCAGAGTTCCAAAGACGTTCGTATTGACCCACCCCAATAAACTCACTTTTTGGAAGCATACGGCTGTTTGTGAAAGAATGATAAACTGTCCACAAGGTTGCTATAACAAAAACACCAATACTGGTAAAAACCATCGGCAATGCAGCTATTTTGCTCGACAAATTATGAACCAAGATGCGCTCAATAAGACCTGGGCGTTCTAATTTAGAATCTCTCGATCCAATGACAAGCAATATCAAAGCAAATAAAATAAAAACAACTGTTGCGAACAATGCCAAAGGTTCAAATGTGTTCCAGATTTTGCGATACCCTTTAAGTGCTGTGAATATTGACTGAATATCTTGTTTAGCAAACAACCATACCATTGCTGAAGCAACTGCAGAAACAAACCAACCTGCTGCTTGATTTCGAAGTCGGTTCGCAATAAATGTAAATTTGCCGGCCTTAAATCCAATCCAAATCACTAAAAGGGAGGCTAAAAATAGAATTATGTAGTGAATATTTTCAAATAATTGAGGCTTTATCCCAACAATAGCAAATACCAATGAAACAATGGCCAACATTACTGAACCAACAAAAAATCTTTCAAGTTGAACTTTTGTAGCCATAGGGTTTATTATAATTTACTAATAACAGATTAAGTTTAAACTAGATGCGATAATTAAAGACTGCCGAGCTCTAGTTATTACTCGGCAGTCTTTTTTTCATTAATACTTAGTCAGCACTTGCAATGATCTTAGCATATTTAGCCTGAGCATCCTCAGCACTCATATACAAATCACTCCAAAATGTTGTCATCAGTTCATTAATCTGATTGTTTGTGTCAGCTGAAAGATTCATATCTCCTGAAGGAAGAACGCTTCCACCTGCAAGAATCTTCAAACCTTTCTGCATACAATCATTCGCAGTTGACATATCGATGTCACCACGGATTGGCAGTGAACCTTTTTTCAGGTTAAATGCAACTTGAACTGCGGGAGATACAAGTAGTGCAGCAAGCTCTTTTTGTGCCGCTTCGACATCTGCATCATCCTGAGCAGGGAAGTAAAATGCGTCTCCTCCAGTGTCCAAAATTTCACGATTTCCTAAACCAGGAAGACATGAATAATCAGTTCCAGCGACAGAACCAGCAACGCTAAACTCACCTTGCGCCCAGTCTCCATGGATTTGACCGCCTGCTTTACCAGTGATTACCAAATTAGTGGCAAGATTCCAGTCACCTACGTTCGATCCAATAGCCATTTTACGGGCATCATCAAAAGCATTCCATACTCGAGCATATTCTGAACCAGCTGCTACTTTAGCATCCTTATCACGATTAACCGCATACCAAGCTTCATCACTAACCAATGCTGTAGCCAAAACACCAAAAGTTAGGCCTGTTTGCCATCCTTGTTGGCCTTGTGCAAGGGGAACAATTCCATTAGCACGTAGTGCAGGACCAGCAGCAACAAACTCATCCCAATTAGTTGGAACAGCTACGCCGGAACTCGCATAGGCATCGTGACTCAGCCACAACCATTGTGCAGAGTGAATGTTCACAGGTGCACAATATACGCGCCCATCAACGGTACATGAATCTAGTAGGGTTTTTGGATAGATAACATCTTCCCAGCCTTCAGCTTCAGCAACATCAGTTAAATCCAAAAGCAATCCAGCCTCAATTAACTCTTCAGCCTGACGACCATGGTTAAGCTGTGTCGCACCCATTGGTTCACCACCAATGATTCGACTGATAATGATCGGTCTAGCGACACCGCCGGATCCAGCAATAGCACCATCAACCCATTTGTGTCCAGTTGCATCGAATGCTTTAGCTAGCTCTCCAACAGCGTTAGCCTCACCACCAGAAGTCCACCAGTGTGTCACTTCTAGGTCTGTTGCATATGTCACATTAGTAGCACCAGTTAAGAGTGCTGTAGCAACAAATACAGATTTTATAACTTTATTTTTCATCTTATCTCCTTTTTTATATTTTTAAGAGTAGAACTTAAATTCCAATTAAACAAATTATTTATGTCATGGAATCGATTCCATTATAAGTTGCATATATTTATGTTAGTGTTACAAAGTGTGACAAATTGTAGCGTCTAATGTCAAAATATAATTTAAGTTATCGATAAATGTAATGTAACATAATGCTACTGTTTATAAATTTAAATAGTGATATCATGGCTATCAATAATATATTAAATACAGAAAATATGATTCCTTATGGCAACAATTAAAGAGGTTGCAAAATTGGCAGGAGTTGGAACTGGAACTGTTTCCAGAGTTCTTTCTGGTAAAGGTCATGTATCAAAAGAAACCCTCTTAAAAGTTAACAATGCGATGAAATCTTTGAGCTATAAACCAAATAGCTCTGCACAATCTCTAAGATCAAAAAAATACAATACAATAGGCATTTGGGGAACCGATACTTCAGGTGAATTAAATAGGTCCCTACTCAGAGATATAGAAAATGAACTGAGGCCATATAATGTGCATTGTATTATTACAAATGGAGAGCTAAATTCTAATACAAATCCTAACGCTGCCAGAGATTCAATTGAGGGTCTCATTAATAAAGGCTGTGATGGTATTATCTTGTGGGGTGCTGATATAGATTTCCCTTCTCTTGATATTTTGCAAATTAAAAGGTCTTTTCCTAACACTGTTCTTTTAAATAACAGAATAGAGCTCATAAACGATAATTGCTTTTATTTTGACCACTATAATGCTGGATATATTGCGGGTCAGCATCTTATAGATATGGGGCATAGTAGTATAGCCTGTGTTACAGGATGGCTCAAAACTGTTGACGCAAATCAAAGACACCAAGGATTCATTGATGCAATGAATGATAATAATGTTAATATCCCTCAAGAGTTAATTGTTGAAGGTAATTACACCTATAAAAAAGGGTACGAAGGCGCACTAACATTGTTAAAGCAAGGCATACCTTTCACTGCGCTTTTCTGTGGTAATGATCAATCAGCAATAGCAACTATATATGCATTATCTAGTAAAGGCTATAGAGTGCCTCAGGATATTTCGGTAATGGGTTATGACGATATGAATATATCAGCCTATACAAGCCCTCCACTCACCACTATCAAAGTTCCATTAAATAAAATGTTGGTATCATCAACCAGACGTCTATTAAACCTTTGCTATAATCTTAATTTGAAAATTAATCTTGACTTTACTGCTCAGTTAGTTGAACGAAAAAGTGTTATAAATATCAATTAGAAATATCTTAGTCACATAGATCTGATCAAGACCAAGAATAAACTATGATTCAGAAAGTCTAATAGTTATATCTTGCATAACAAAATCATCAGCGAACCCTTTGCCCAGTTCGAGGATCGAAAGCTATAGCCTTACTTGTGTCTACCTGCAACTTGAAGCCTTCAGCCGCAGTCTCACCAGACTCTGGGCTGAGCCTTACCTGTATCTCGGTATCGTTCCATTTTCCTATAGCTATAGTGTCTGCACCCATAGGCTCAATAACCTCAACATCGAATTCAACTTCATGTACATATGGGTTATTTTCATGTGGCTTTGGGTCGGTTAGCATTTCTGGCCTAATGCCAAGTATCACACTATCCAAATTAGAGCTCTTTACGGCGTCTGAACATGGTATTGCTAGCTGGTAGCTCTGAGAAGCACTCTCAATTATTAGTTTATCATCAAACACAACACACTCAATAAAGTTCATTCCTGGTGAACCCATAAAGTCAGCAACAAAGTGATTAGCTGGGTCGTTATATATTTCATAAGGAGTACCTAGTTGCTGTATAACTCCGTCCTTCAAAACAGCAATCCTGTTTGCCAATGTCATGGCCTCTACCTGGTCATGTGTAACATATATTATTGTTGTCCCTAGACGCTGATGCAGTTTCTTAATCTCGGTTCTCATTTCAACTCTTAGTTTTGCGTCTAGATTAGATAAAGGCTCATCAAACAAGAACGCTTTTGGGGATCTTGCAAGAGCTCTGCCCATAGCAACTCTTTGCCTCTGTCCGCCTGAAAGTTGCCCAGGCTTGCGGTCCAGTAGATGGTCAATTTGTAAAAGCTCTGCTACCCTGTTAACAGTCTTCTCTTGTTCGTCCTTTGGGACCTTGCGCATTTCCAAGCCGAAACTTATATTTCTTGCCACATTCATCGTAGGGTAGAGTGCATAGGACTGGAAAACCATAGCTATATCTCTGTCCTTTGGTGACTTATCTGAGACATCGCTCCCGGCGATTACTATGTTACCGCTGGTGATCTCCTCAAGACCAGCAATAAGGTTCATAAGGGTTGACTTTCCGCACCCAGATGGGCCGATTAGAATTAATAATTCACCGTCCTTAATATCTAGATCAATATTCTTTAGTACCTCAGTTGAGCCGAAAGATTTGCAAACATTATTGAGTTGTATGTGTCCCATATCGTTATCCATTTGTAAAATTTATTTAATGTGTTAAGTTATTAGCCCTTGACGGCTCCTGCAGTCAAACCGCGAACAAAATATTTCCCTGCAAAAACATATACTATAAGTGTTGGTAATGCTGCAATAATTGCTGCAGCCATATCTACGTTGTACTCTTTACCGCCAACAGAGGTATTGACCAAGTTATTTAAGGCAACAGTTATTGGTTGTGTTCCGGCACCTGAGTAAACAACACCAAACAAGAAATCGTTCCATATCTGAGTAAACTGCCAGATAATAGTTACCACAAATATTGGGGTTGATATTGGTAAAAATATATGTCTAAAAATATCGAAAAAACCTGCTCCATCTAACCTGGCAGCACGAACTAGCTCTGTAGATATGCCTACATAGTAGTTACGAAAGAATAAGGTTGTAAAAGCAACACCGTATATAACATGCACTAAAACTAATCCCGACACGGTATTCGATAGCCCTAATTTTGATAGCAATATTGCCATCGGTAGAAGTATTACTTGGAAAGGAATAAAACAACCAAATAAAAGCGCACCAAACAACAACTCGCTACCCTTAAACTTCCATTTGGATAGTACATAGCCGTTGAATGCACCGATAATGGTTGAAATTATTACTGCAGGAAAGACTATCCTTACGCTATTCCAGAAAAAAGGTGCAAGCCCCTTACATTCACTTCCTGTGCATGCCGAGGACCATGCCTTTGTCCATGCATATAGTGTTGGATCGGTAGGTAGAGCAAGCAGGTTTCCACTACGGATCTCCTCAATATCCTTTAGTGATGTAGAAAACATCACATATAGTGGAGCCAAATAGATGAGGGCAAAGAAGATTAGTATTGAGTAGATCAATACACGACCAAAATTTATATTTGAAAATTTATCAGCAATCATGTTTCTCTCTCCCGTAATTCAGAATATAAATAAGGAATGAGTACGGCTAAAACTCCGAACAACATAATCATAGCGCTAGCTGCACCGAGACCCATCTGTGCCCTATTAAAGGCAAACGTGTACATAAAGTTGGCCGGCAAATCAGAGGCATAACCTGGACCACCACCTGTCAGAGCTTGCACCAAGTCAAAGCTCTTAATCGCAATATGGGTAAGGATTACAATGGCACTAAAGAATACCGGACGCATTATCGGCAGGATAACATGCCAGTACGACCTAAATGTTGAGGCGCCATCAATCTTGGCGGCCTTAACTAAATTATCATCTACACCACGTAAGCCAGCTAAAAACATAGCCATCACAAAGCCACTTGATTGCCAAACAGCGGCTATAACTATAGTATAAATTGCCATATCTTGCTCAACAAGCCATCGAAACTCAAACTCCAAAAAACCCATATCACGGAACATTTTTTCAATACCAAGGCCAGGGTTAAGTATCCACTTCCATGCCGTTCCGGTGACAATAAATGAGATAGCCATTGGATACAAATAAATAGTTCTGATTACCCCTTCATTTCTAATTCTTTGATCAAGAAAAATTGCCAATAATAGTCCAATAGCCAGTGATATAGCTATAAATAAAACTATAAACACCACCAGATTGTCAAGTGCTACATGCCACCTAGGGTTTTCAAATAGACGTATATACTGGTCAATCCCAACATACTCCCACTGAGGCATCATGCGACTTTTTGTGAACGACAATAAGCCTGTCCATAAAATAAAGCCATACATACACACTATCATTGCTAGTGTTGTCGGTGCAATAACAATTTTTGGAAGATGTTTTTCTAAATAATTGAGCACAAGTACTATTTCCTTTATCGATTAAATTATATCTTTCGAACAATAATAACAAACATATTATGGTAACAATCTAGCAAATATATTTAATTTATCTTTGCTTATTTAACGCTTTTTTAAAAAAAGGAGCGACCATTTGTATTAACGGACGCTCCTTGAACATAAGCAGTGGCGCTTTAGGAGAGTGCGGCGCCAACTGACTACATTACAAACATAGACTATTTGGCAGCCTTAACAGCACTAACCAATTGTCTAGCTCCCTCTTCAGCGCTTTGGTCTGAATTGAAGAAGTTTGTAGCGGCATCGTATATTGCTCCAGATACTGCTGAAGATACAGCCATACCGTGAGCAAAACTTGGAACTAAACCGCCAGTCTGCGAGCTCGCAACAAACGCATCCATAGAGTCATGTGCGCAAGAATCAAACTTGTCTCTTGACATGCCTAAGCGTGCAGGAATAGAGCCCTTGTTAAGGTTAAATACTTCTTGGAAGTCAGAACCAAGTATCTCTTTAGCCATAACCTTTTGAGCTTGCTGATTGTTCCAGTCAGATTGACTAAAGAAAGCGAAAGAGTCTACATTGAATGTAAAGCTACCAGAAGTTCCCGGTGCTGCAGTACATGCGTAGTCTGTACCTACACTCTTACCTGCAACCTTGAATTCGCCCTTAGCCCAGTCACCCATGATCTGCATCGCAGCCTCTCCATTAATTACCATAGAGGTAGCTACATTCCAATCACGTCCAGGTGAGTTAGAGTCGATAAACTGACGTAAGTTACCGAAAGTCTCAAATACTGCAGTTGTGGTGTCACTCTCAAGTGCAGCTATATCGCTCTCTACGAAAGCTTTCTGATAGTAGTCCGGGCCACCAACGCCAAGAACAACAGCCTCAAACACTGTAGCGTCTTGCCAAGCCTGTCCACCATGAGCTAGTGCAATGTACCCTGCATCTTGGATCTTTTTGGCTTGCACCATAAAGTCATCCCAAGTTGTTGGAATTGTTGCTCCAGACTTACGGAACACCTCTGGGTTAGACCATAACCAGTTAACACGGTGCACATTTACAGGTGCCGCAACATATTTACCGTTATGCTTCATAACATCAGACACAACACTAGGTAACAAGTTGTCCCAGTCGTTTTCTTGTGCAACTGAATCAATGTCAGCTAAAAATCCAAGGTCACCCCACTCCTGAATAGAAGGTCCTTTGATTTGAGCTGCAGTAGGTGGGTTACCAGAAATAGCGCGAGACTTTAGCACTGTCATAGCATTTTCACCGCCACCACCGGCAACAGCAAAGTCAGTCCAACTAACTCCAGCACCGCTTAATTTTTCTTTTAAATAGTTAACACTTGCGGCTTCACCGCCACTAGTCCACCAATGAAGAACTTCAACTTCTCCAGCACTGAACGCTGTTGAGCTTGCCATTAAGGCGGCTGCAGCCAGTGATGTCATTTTCATATTTTGTTTCATTGTATTTTCCTCTCATTTAGTTAATTGCACTCAAAATTGAGAACAACAGATACCATACTAAAATAAGAAAAAAGTCGAAAGGTTTAGTTTTGTTACAAATTATTACAAATTAGTACAAAACAACCTAAGAGGGAAAGTAAACCTCAACAATAAGGCCACCACCAAGACGATCCTTGAGCTCAATTTCACCGCCATGGATATTTACAATATTCCTGGCTATACTCAAACCTAAACCGGAATGGTTACTAGTTATACTATGCTCTAAACGATAGTAAGGCTCAAAAACGTTTAGTTTTTCTGCATCACTCAGGCCTGGCCCACGGTCCATAACTTTTATGAGTATTTCACCATTAATCTTTTCTGCTAACACCTCAACACTTTTTCCATAAGTTAAGGCATTATTTATTAGATTAGAGAATAACCTCTCTATTGCTAATGGTCTACCCTTTATTGTAATGTTGTCTTTTATATCTAAACTGACAGGTAAACCAGAGATTTCTTCTTTAGTAGTCAGTACACTGAGCATATCGTTTAAGTTTATGGATGTATGGTTCTCATAAATAGTGCCATCTGTCATGACCTGTAAGCTGCCCTTTACCATAGTATCTAGATACTCTAAATCACCAATAAGGTTATCTTTCATTTCCCCATCATCCAGGCCCTCAACTCTCAGTCTTGCCCTTGTTAGTGGAGTCTTTAGGTCATGAGATATGGCAGCATAGGACTGCTCCCTTTCAGAGATAAACTTTTGTATACGTCTGGCCATAGAGTTGAATGCTCTTATTGTGGTTTTCATTTCCCTGGATCCGTGTTCAGGCAATTGTCGTAATTTACGACCTTTACCCAGAAGGTCTGCTTGATTAGCTAATAACTTGTATGGCGAAACTATCCACCTTACGAATAACACTGTAAGCAGCAAAACGGTAATAGATACCAAGGCTAAGCTGATTATGCGCTCATCGGTTAGCCACTCTATACCAGTCATTACTTTACCTTCTGGTATGACTGCTGCCAGATACATCCACTCTTTATCTATAGGTAATTGCACAACAGCAACTGGGCTTGAATCGCCAGGCTCTATTAATGCAAACCTTTTCCATTTTGGTGACAAATCAACCATTAAGTTATCGCCAGATAGAATTTTTAGGTTTTCAAAGTCTACAAACTGGATCTGCATATTTTTAATCGCTCCTGTTTGAGCAAAAATACTGTCCTGCAAATTGGAACGGACTAGCAATGAAAACTCAGTCTCATTAATCTCTTCAAGGTCGATATATATTTTATTTACCGAAACAAAAAACCTGGTCCCTCCCATGTCTCTTAATTGGTCAAGAACCATATGTCTATATTGCTTCGGCAATTTACCGAAAAACTCTACCGTTTGGCCAATACGTGACCCCATAGTTTGTGACACCTCGACTAAGCGGTTCCTTTCTGATGACTTTAACTGCTCAACCCACAACAGGGTGCCTAATAACTGTGCTATTAATATTCCGAAAAATAATCCAACAGTCATTCTGGCTGCTATAGTTTTTGGCAATATCAAGTTAAGTATTAGGTTTTTTGTATTCAATATTCTTAGTTGTTATTATTTTCAAATAAATATATAACTTAACTAGGTAACAATTACAGTTTATCGCATCAATTGTTACAATGTGTATCATAACATGGCAAAAAATACATGGTCTCGTTTGTGATAGATCTTCAGTGTTTAGTATTATTATTTATTTTGAAAGTAATACGTATCCCTTGCCGCGTACACTTTGAATAATTTCACCATCATAATGGTCGCTAAGCTTGTGACGTAAACGACTCACTATCGTGTCAATAGATCTGTCATCTGAAAGTGTCCTCCTGCCACGTAAAGATTCTCCTATCTGGTCTCTACTTTGTATCACTCCAACTTGTTTTTCTAGGACACACAATAGATCAAATTCGGCTCCTGTTAGGTCTAATACAGCGCCCTCAACAGATGCCTCTCTGGCGGCATGGTTTATATGAATTTGACAAACACTATCGCTAGTTGCACTTGCCCTTCTAAGTAGTGCTTTAATTCTAGCTAGAAGCTCTCTAGGATTAAACGGCTTACTAACATAATCATCAGCACCCAATTCTAGGCCCAGAATCCTATCCAGGTCGTCACTCGCAGCGGTAAGCATGATTATTGGAATTGTGGAGTCTTGGCGTAGTCTACGGCATACCTCTAGGCCATCTATCCCTGGTAACCCAATATCCAAAACTAGTAAACTGAAATGAGTCGTATCTTCAACCAAGAAAGACTCTCCGTCAGCATACGAGTGTACCTCAAAACCATTCTTTGTAAGATACTGGTCCAGTAACTTAAGGATTTCAGCATCATCATCAATAATTGCGAGCTTTGTCATGTACAAGTCTATAATCAAAATAGTACTAATATACCATCGATTTTATTGTTCGAATATAAAAGGTATTTATTGTTTAACTTTTTAGGTTCTGAAATTGCTACAACGTTAGTAGCAATAAACATATATTTAAATTATTGAAATGGCTCCTACATTTACTGATAAAGAATTCTTATTGGGTCACATTAATTCCATTATGGATTTTTACCATCCTCAATGTGTTGACACAGAGGTTGGGGGATTTTTTCAACACTTCAGAGATGACGGTAGTATCTATGATTCAGATACTAGGCATTTAGTTAGTAGTACTAGATTTATCTTTAACTATGCTATGGCCGCAAAGCAATTTAATAATAACGAGTACCTAGATATTGTCAGGCACGGGATAGATTATCTACGACAATTTCACCTCAACAACAAAACCGGTGGCTATGCTTGGATTTTGCATAAAAAGACAGCTCAAGACTCGACCAATTATTGCTATGGCCTAGCGTTCGTACTATTGGCCTACTCGGTCGCCTATAGGGCCGGTGCTTCTGAAGCTAAGAACTATATAGATGAAACCTTCAATCTGATGGAAAAATATTTTTGGTCTGAGGACGATGGTTTGTATTATGACGAGATCAGTGCCGACTGGAGTC